>JAANMU010000154.1_pt1 | contig 87249 bp, 66 predicted proteins | sample 7279701 | NCBI WGS metagenome assembly JAANMU01 (sample SAMN14094539, study PRJNA606508) | bioreactor metagenome | isolation source: A lab-scale SPAN reactor treating ammonium-rich wastewater day 57 | place: Ireland: Galway | collected 2017-03-13 | reverse complement strand
CACCCACGGCCTGGAAGGCGGCGCAGAAATCCTGACATTCCCCGCAGCTTACCCCAGCGCCCTCACCCGTGCCCAGACGGGGTTAGTAACACGGATACGGATAATCATAACCCATCGGCTCCATGCCGCCGCCGTCCTCGCCCGCGCCTTCACCCTCCCCCGGCATCGGCGGGCCACCGGAATCACGCAACGCGGCCAGGAACGACTCTTTGGCTGCCTCCTCTTCGGCCGTGCCGATAGGTCCCAGCAACGCCCGTCGGCTCGCCGCCCGATAGTAGAACGCCTGTTGCGCGGCGTCGGGCCAGTAATTGAACGTCGTCAGTTCCTCGAATTGCGCGCCCGCCACAGCCTGCGCCAACGCATCGCTCCCCACCACCAGCCCCAGTGACTCCTGTTCCCAGGTCGGCGCCGCCGCCACACCTGGACCCTCCGCCACCAACTGATCGTTCAACCACAACGCCGAATTCGTCGGACTGTAACAAACCGTAATCGCCCACCACTCGCCAGGTTGAAAGTCCACCGGTGCTTTCAGGAAATCCGTCACCCCGAACGGACCTTGCCCGCTGAAATAAAGCGTGCTGCCATCGGGCGAGAGATACAGCGACCAACGAGTCTCCGGCGCTTTGCCGCTCCAGTTCACCAGTTCGAGCAGGCGCGCGTGATGACCCGGACCTTGGCCGCCCTTCTCCGTGGCACCCGTCCACGTCGGCGACAGCCAGAAACGAATTGCGCCGTGTGACAACGCCACATTGGGCCGCTCGCCTCCGCCCACGGGAATGACCACCGGAGAAACCGTGGTCAGACTGTCCCGCACCAGTGCATAACCGCTCCAACTCTCGGCAAAGAACGCGGAATCCTCCCCGGCGGCCACGGAGCGCATTGGAACGTGCCAGAACGGGCTGTCCCAACTGAAGGTGGTGAGGCTGGCCTGCGGCCACGGCGGCGCAGGATGCCGCGGTGCAGCCAGCGAAGACTGAAGAAATGAGAAGGCTGCGATAACACCAAACGCCAGCCAGAAAATTCTGATCGTTTTCATTATTTGATGCTGCGGCAGAGTGAGTTTTCCCTATGACAACCCTGATTCGGCACGCCTCGACTACCAATACCCTCCAGACGGGACCTGATGCTACAAGTGTAGCATCACTTGTCAACGTTTTTTTGCTGTAAGCCTGCGGAGTGGCGGTCAAAAAAGATTACGATCTCATCTGCTCAGAAGTCGCCCGGCTTTTGAAAGAGGAACGCGAGCGGCAGGGCGCCTCCCTGAATTCCGTGGCTCAAAAGGCCGGATTGTCCCGCCAAACCATTACTTTTGTTGAACAAGAATTACGGAATCCCACGCTGGAAACGTTACTCCGAATTACTGGGGCATTGGGCGTTAATCTTGAAAAAATCATCGCGCAGGCCCGCCAGCTTGCGTCCTCCAAAGCTGGTTAGAAGTGGTTGTCAAAACTCCGTTTTGCACACAGCCACAACGTACCGTGAAGAGGCTGAAACTCGTAAAGACGGCGTGCTACGGCGGACGCTTCGCGCACAGCCGCGCTCCAAAAATTGAAAACTAAAACAATCCATTGGCGAGAATGCCGATCACGCTGAGCGGCCCCTGGTCTTCGAGACCTTCGGTGGCCTTGTCGAGTTTTTGCAAGGTCAGTTTGGCGTTCTTGTAGAATTCGGGTTCGTTGACAAGCTTGCCGACAGTCCCCTGGCCCTGGTTGATCTTCTCCAGAATTTCCCGGAGGTTCGTCATCGAAGCCGTGGTTTCGGCGTAAAGTTTCTCGTCCTTCACCAGCTTGCCAAGTGAGCCTTCGCCAGCATTGACGCCGTCCACCACCTTGCGCGCCTCGGTAATGGCCAGCTTGATTTCATCGCTGGTGATCTGGAGGTTGGAGACGGTATTGAGGGCGGTGTTGTGGAGGACGTCATCGTAGATCAGTTTGCCCACCGTCCCTTCCCCCGCGGCAATTTGGGCCGAGGCATCGCGGATGTTCGCGATGGTTTCCGAGAGCGGCTCGGAATTTTGCTTCAAGAAATCGGTGAAGGGGCCGAGGAGATTGTCCAGGCTGTCACCCGAAAAGCTCTTGGTCAGGTTTTCGACGCCGGTCGCGACGCTGTCGAGTTTCTGCATGATGGCGCTGAAGTCCGGCTGTTCGAGGCTCTGGAGCAGGGTATCGCCGGTGGCCTGCGGGGCGTCGAGCGAGCCGAAGTCAATCGCGACAAAATTCTGCCCCATCAACCCGGTGAACTTGATGATGGCGGTGCTGTCGGTCTTCACGACGGCATTGGGGCGGAGTTTCATGGTGACTTTGACCTTGTTGTTCGTCAGCGCGATTCCCTCGACCCGACCGATTTCAACGCCCGCCATTTTCACGCGATCACCCACCTTGAGTTCCTGGACGGTGTCGAACAGCGCGTGGATCTCCTGGCCTTTGCGGAAGCGGTCAAAGCCGCCCACGGTGTTGATGATGACGAAGGCGGCGAAGGCAGCCAGAGCCACGAACAGGCCCAGGCGGGTTTCAAGCGTGTTTTTCATGGGTGATTTCGATGATTCGGTTTGAAGTCGGCCTGCAAGAATTTTTGGATGATCGGATCGGGCCGGGCCTTAATCTCTTCGGGCGTGCCGATGGCCACGATCCGCCCCTCATTGATGACCGCCATCCGGTCGGCCACGCCGAAGGCAAGGTCACGGTCGTGCGAAACGACGAGCGAAGTGACATGGACGCGCTCTTTGAGTTTGAGGATTTCCTCGCCGATGACAACGGCAGAAAGCGGGTCGAGTTCACTCGTGGGTTCATCGTAAAGGATCAATTGCGGATCAATGACGAGAGCTCGAGCGATGGCGGCGCGTTTCTTCATGCCGCCGGAAAGTTCGTTGGGCATCTTGCGTTCGATGCCCTTGAGGCCAACGACTTCCAGTTTCTCCGCCACGATGCGGGCGATTTCCGCGGGGGACTTGAGCCGGTGTTCACTGAGGTAGAGGCCGATGTTCTCCCCGACGGTAAGCGAGTTGAGCAACGCGCCGGATTGAAACACCATGGCCATGCGGTAACGGCTCATGATGCCGTCGGAGTCGAGGGGTTCGCCGTTGACGAATATCTCCCCGTCATCGGGTTTTTCGAGACCGATGAGGTGGCGGAGCAGGACGCTCTTCCCGCTGCCGCTGGGGCCCATGAGGACGAAAACTTCGCCGGGATTGATTTCGAATTCCACGCCGCGCAGCACCTCGTGGGCGCCAAACCGTTTGCGCAGGCCGCGCACTTGCAGGCCGACGGCACGGGGGGTGAGTTGCGGGGCGTTCATTACCTCAACAGGATGCTCGTCAAAACGTAGTCGAAGATCACGATCAAGACGATGGAATTGACGACCGCCTTGGTCACGGAGCGGCCAATTCCGCGCGGGCCGCCAATGGTTACCAGGCCTTGATGGCATGAGACCACACCCACGATGAGAGCGAAGCAGAAGGACTTGAACACGCCGTTGGCGACGTCCCCAGCATCCACGACTTCGCTCAGGTTGCCGAAAAAGGCGCCAAACGAAACCACGATGCGTTCGTTGGCAAACGACACCAGCGCGCCACCCAGCCAACCGACCAGGATGGCGAACACCACGAGCATGGGCAGGGCGAGGGCAATGGCCACGACGCGCGGCAACACGAGATAGTGGATCGGGTTGATGTTCATTGTGCGGAGTGCGTCAATCTCTTGATAAACCCGCATGGAACCGATTTCCGCCGCCATGGCCGAGCCGATGCGGCCGGCGATGAGGATGGCCATCATGACGGGGGCCAGTTCCTTGGCCATGGAAATGCCGACGAGACCGCCCACCGCCCCCGCCAGACCGCGTTCGACCAACACGGGACCGGTTTGCAGCGCCAGGACGCCACCGATGAAGAACGACAGCACGCACACCATCAGCAGGCTGGCGTTGCCAATCTCGAAGAACTGGTCAAACACCTTCTGGCGCTGGCGCCACGTTTGCGGCAACGCCAGCAACGTGCGCCAGAACAGCAAAACCATTTCGCCGATGTTTTGAAACATATCGCGTTGCGGTTATCTCGAACCGGTTGCGGGCGGCTCCGCTGCTTCCACACGGCCGAAAGGAAGGTGGAATACACGCCAGTGCTGGGTCGCCGTGCCGGATTGATACTGGAAAAGCCCGAAAAGGAGCGAGCATTTTTTGCCTGTGGGCGTGGACTCGTGCCGGTAGAGGTTCCAGAGCAGGGACTGGGTGGCGGTGGCGGTTTCCGGATTGTGCTCCGCGCGCCACAGCGACCAGAGCGGTGACCAGTTGCGTTCGATGCTCTTGCTGTTGGGCAACACGGGCTCGAGCGGCGCCAGGATTTGCAGGCGGCTGCGACCGTCGAAGTCCCGACGCCAGGTAAACAGCGGCCAAAGATCCGTGCGCGCCTGTGTTTTTCCCGATTCAATATTCTGCTCATTCACCTCGGAATACAGGAAGAAGAGGAGGCGTATTCGGTCGCGGTCCAGTTCGCCGACTTGCAGGCGATTGTACTTGTACAAGGGCCACAGGAAGAAATCGCTTTGGAGGGAGTCGGTCTTTGCCTGGCTGATAAAGGGCCAGACTCGGGAAACGGATTTGCCTTCTCCGCGCGCAAACACGATCAGCGGCCAGGGGGCGCCGACTTCGCGATACTGCTTTTCCCGGTCGTCCGTGATGGTCAACCCAAACGGCCAGAGGTAGGAAGTGGAATCGCGGCGCGGGGAACGCAGGTAGTTGTAGAAGGGTAACAGAAACTGCTGGCGCTCCGGGTTATCCGTGCCGATTTCGCGCTCTTGATGTGCAAACAGGGGCCAAACCGCCAGCCATTTGTCGTGCCCGGGAATGATTTCCTCATCGTCCCAGCTATTGGTCCTGGTGGTCACCTCCTTGTGCTCGTGGCCCAACAGTGGCCAAAACTGCCAGCCTTTCAACCCATCGCCGTAACGCAGGTGAAAAAACGGATAGAGATAGTTGTAGGTGGTGACTTCTCCCGATTGCGGGCTTAACCACCTGCCCGCCAGCGCGGCGGTCACGTCGTCCGCGGAAGAATCGGCGGCTTTTCCCCGGACGGATTTCACGTAAAGCGGCCAGAGGACAAAATCAATCTCGCTGCGAAACAGCCGGTTCTTGAGTTGCCCATAGAGCGGCAACAGCGCGGTGTAGTTGTATTGGGGATCCGGTGACCGTTGCTGGAAGTAGATGGGAAACACCGTGAGACGGGACTTCAGAGTTTCATCCTGCGTCTGACCACCCGCAAAACTGAGCAGTTGAAACAGTTGCCAACGATACTCGCTGCCAAACCGGTCGTAGGTCAGCAACGGATAGAGCAGGTCGAACTCATGGAAGTCAGTCTCGGTGCCTTGAGTATCGGAGAAAAACGGTGGCACAGCCAGGATGCGGTCGGATTCGCGCGTTTGTTGGTAAAAGAATGGACCCACTGCCTCAGTTCGCCAGCCCACTTCGCGCGTCAGTGGGAAATGATCGTAGAGCAATCCAACGTTCCAGAGATCACCTCTTGCCGAGCCGATGCCAAAACAGCCGACCAAAGACAACACAACCAGCAACAGCCCACAGTTTGAAACCCGCAAGCATTGGGTTTTCCTGCTTCGTCCAAGAGAGTGGTAATGCGCTGAAATCACGAAATGCTGATCTGATTGTGCGATAACGTTATTGGCATCCCACACACCCCTATGGGGCGGTGTAAACATAGAGTTTGACTTTGACAAAGGCTCAATTATTTTTTCCTCATACTTGAGGTTTCAACCTCGGTTCCTCCCGACCCAGTGTCGATCATGCATTGTCGGCACTGGGTTGTTTTGTCGGGTGACCGGCGTGTCGTCCCAAGAGGTTCAGCAACGCGGGAAGGAACGTCAACCCGGCAATCATACAGGTCGCCACCGCCGTCGCCATCACATAGCCCAGACTTTGGATGCCTTGATGCTCGGCAAGCACCAGACTCCCGAAACCCGCAATCGTCGTCAACCCCGACACCAAAACTGCTTTGCCGGTGCTCTTGGCCAGGATGGCCGGCTGCTGTTCTTCGGCAAACCGGTTGAGGATATGAATCCCGTTCGTGACTCCGATGCCGATGGCCAGCGGCAAGGTCATGATGTTCGCCGGGTTGAAAGGAATGTTGCAGAATCCCATCAGTCCTCCAAGCCAGATTCCGCCCACCGCCACGGGGAGGAGCGCGAGCAGCACCGAAACCAGACTCCGGAAATGGATTGCGACCAAGATGATGATCGCAATCAGCGAATACAAGGCCGCCTCTTCATAACTGTCCTTGAGCAACGACGTGTACTCGTAAAGTTGGACCGGCGTGCCGGTAATGATGGGATGATTCGTCCCCTGCGGATCAAGCGCCTGCCGCAGTTCAAGGATGAACTCCTGCTGGTTCTCCCGCTGCCAGATGTCGTGTCGCGGATAGACTTGCAGCAGGAACTTCCCGGTGACTCCCACGAAGCGGTTGCGCAATGCGGCTGGAAGGTCCTCTACTCGCAGTCGCTCGCGATGGTCCTGATTGCGCAGTGCCTCGAAGGTTTCCCGCACATCGCGGAAGAGGGCGCGCTGAAAAGCCGCCAGTTGAAGAGCACTGTCCGGCTGGTGCAGCATTTCTCGGCGCAGCCGTTCAACAGCTTCGCGCAGGGATTGAAGCTGGGCGGCCAGCGCGGTTTCTTCCTCCGGCACCGCGGCACTGGCCGCGCCCAAATAACCGCCCAGTGAATAAAGTGACAGGCTGAGTTCGGGCACGCTGACGGGGCGAGCATCCGGTTTGGGAAAAGACAGGCCGGCCAGTTCCTGCTTGATGTCACCGATCAACTCAAGTTTGCGGGTTTGGTCTTCCTGCAAAAAGTGGCTGATGGAATCCACGCCGGCCACCGTCGGCAGGGTTTTGAGTTTCTCCTCCAGCGCCATGGCCTCGTCCAGGGAGTCCGCCACCACGGCGCCAAACAACACCGAGCGCGGCGTGGCACTCGTGGCGTTGATGAGCTTCTTCTCAAACACCACTGCTGGCAAATCCGCGCTCTGCATGTTGAGCAGGTTGTAGTCAAAGCGCACCTTGGGAAACTGCGTTAGTGCCAACCCGCAGAACCCCAGGCTCATTACGGTGACAAACACCGGCCGGCGCAACCACAACTGCTCAAGGCGCGCCCGGGTATTCAGTTGCTCCCCGAGTTGATGATCAATGAGGTTCTGCCGTCCCCGCAGCAGAAGCACCGGCAGCAAGGTCATCATGGGCACCAGCGAAATCAACAAACCGCCGCCACAGATCAGGCCCATTTCCTGGATGCCCCGGAAATTGGTCAGCGTCATGGCGAGAAACGCCCCCGCCGTGGTGAACGCGCCCGTGAAAATCCCCCGGCCGCTGAACACCATCGCCTTGGTCAACGCCGCCTCCTCGCTGCGTCCATGACGCAATTCCTCCTCGTACCGTGTCACTAAATGCACTCCGAAATCAATGCCCAACCCGATGAGCATCGGCACGAAAGTGATCGTCAGAATGTTCAAATGGCCCACGGTGGCAGTGGCAAACGCCAGTGTGTACGCCAGGCCAACAATCAGGCAGACGGTCGCCTTGATCGGCCGCCCGCTTTCTTGATATCCGTAAATGAAGATCAAGGCGCACAAGCCGAGCGCGAGCACGCTGGCCAGGGAGGTGTCCTTCTGGGACTGAAGCATCTCGTCGAGTTCCAGCACCGGCTCCCCCGTCAGGCCAACATTCAGGCCGGGCACCTCGATCCGGGTTTGGGCCACCAATTCCCGCATCCGCTCCACCGCCGCCGCGTTCAATTCTTCGCGCGGTGCATGCGCCGTCACGAGATACATCTGCCCCTGATTGAAGGTGATGTATTCCTGTTGCGCCGCCTCGGGGCCGGCATCGAACAAGGCGGTTACTCCCGGCGACGGCGGCATGCCGGGGCGAGTCAGGCTCGCGGCGGCCTGCCTGAAAATGCGTTCCAGCGCGGGCAGCGCCTTGAGCATGGCATCGGTGTGCGCCGACTCCTCACGCCGGGCCGTGCGGAACTGCGTGTTCACCATGTCGCAAAGCGAGATCAGATTGGTGGTGCGGGTAAACGACTCGATGAACGGCCGATAATCCGTCAAAGTCTGCTTCAACCCGGCCAGATCGTTTTCCGGGACAAACAGCAGCGCCTTGGCCCCCATCATCTTCAAGTCGCCCTTGTAGAAAACGTCGCGGAAGAGGTTGGTTTCGGCCTCCAGCTTGGCGCCCAACCGCTCGACGAACTGGCGGTTCTTCTCCGGGTCTTCGCTTTCCACCACCACCACCAGATCGTCTTGGACCGGGAATTCAGCTTTGAACCGCAAGAAGTTCTGGTGGTACTTCTTGTTGGGGCCAACCAGATTGTTGCGGCTGGTGTCGAACTCCAGGTGCTCAAGGGTGTAGAAGCTGCAGACCACGAACAGCAGCGCCTGCGGATAGAAGAACCAGCGTGGGTAATGGAAGACGGCTCGCGCCAAATGCGCGAGCAATCGCGGCAGCAGGAAATCCGCGTTCAGTGGCTTCATGTTCCACGCACCGGGCCGGGCGGCACTCTGTGAAGTGAGAGAAGTCGGTTCACATCAAAACCGCCCAGTCCTCAGGCGTTCACTCCCGCTTCGGTAAATTCGGCGTTGGCATACACCTCCTTGACATCATCGTGCTCCTCCAACGCTTCAATGAGCCGGCTGACGGCCGCAATGTTGGTTTCCCCGCTCAACGGCACCACGACCGTGGGCAGCGAGGTGACCGCCGCCGCCTCGCACTTGATGCCTTTGGTTTCAAGCTGCTTGTGAACCGCCTCGAATTGCGCCGGTTCGGTCAGGATTTCATATCCCTGTGCCTCAGTCTTGAAATCCTCCGCTCCCGCTTCAAGGGCGAGTTCCATCAGGGCATCCTCTTCCGTCGCTTCACGCGACACGATGATTTGTCCCTTGCGCTGGAACAAGCGGCTGACGGAGCCCGGCGTGGCGATGCTGCCACCGGCTTTCGTCACCAGACTGCGGATCTCCGCCGCCGTGCGATTGCGATTGTCCGTGCTGACCTCCACGAGCAAAGCCACGCCGTTCGGGCCGTAGATTTCGTAAATCAAATCCTCGAAGCTCGCGCCTTCGCCACCGCCCACGCCTTTCTTGATGGCGCGCTCGATATTGTCGTTGGGCATGTTCGCTCCGCGACATTTCAGCAGCACCATGCGCAGGCGTGGATTCAGGGTCGGATCTCCACCCGCCAGTTTGGCCGCAATGGTGATCTCGCGGCTGAGTTTGGAGAAAATCTTCCCGCGCTTCGCGTCAATCGCGCCCTTGAAGTGTTTGACCTTCGCCCATTTGCTGTGTCCGGCCATGGCTGAATTAGAACTTAACCTGTTCCAAGTAACGCAGGCTCTGCGGAATTTGCTCCAGCACGGAGGGTGATTCGTCCTCAATGAAGTAATACTTCACGCCCGCCTTCTTCGCGGCGCGCAGCAGTGACGGCCAGTCCACCTGACCGGTGCCAATCGGCACGTTGTTGGCCACGTCGGTGTGGCCCGTGAGCGCGCCGGTTTTCACGCCTGATTTCAAATCCTTCACGTGCATCAACGTCCAGCGCTTGCCGTACCGGTTCAGCAGGGCGACCGGGTCCTGGCCGGGATACACGGCCCAGACCACATCCAGTTCGTAGCTCACGTGCTTGGGATTCGTCTCCGCCATCATCAAATCGAACAACGTTCCGTTGCCGTGGGGATGAAACTCATAACCGTGGATGTGGTAGAAGAACTTCAACCCGTGTTTGGCCAGCGCCGCACCCGCCCGGTTGAAGACCGCAATGGCGTCACGACAGGCCTTCTCATCAAACGCAACTTGGTGGGGAATCCAGGCGCAGCCGACGTATTTCAGACCCAGCAGCTTGGCCTCGCGCGCAATGCTCTCCACGTCGTCGCGGAATTTCTCATAAGGGAAATGGCCTGCCACTGGTTTCAATCCATGTGCCGCCAGCATCTGCTTGAACTCGCCCGGAGGATGTCCGTAAGTCCCGGCCAGTTCCACGTAGCGGAAACCGAAGTCACGCGTCCGCGCCAGCGTGCCCGGCACATCCTTGGCAAATTGGTCGCGCAGACTGTAGAGCTGCAAGCCGATGGGGCCTTTGAAGCTCTTACCGAGACCGGCTTTGCCTTGCGGTTTGTCCGCCGCCTGCACTTGCGTGGACCACAAAATGAAACCAGCCAAGACCATCAACAGGTGAAAGGTGTTTTGTTTCATGCGCGGAGTTAACACCATGCCCGCCTCCGAGGAAAGCGAGATTCCGACCTCACGGAACCGGCTGTTATCGCTGCGAACTCCTGGTTCGACTGCCGGTCCATTTCAGCCTAATCTCCCCCGCTGTGAGGACAATATGAGTCAGGCCCGCCAAACGCCCGCCGGTGTAAACGCTGGTGCCGGTGTCACCGAATTGCGCGTGACCGGCATGACCTGCAACAACTGCGCCCGGCATGTCACCGAAGCCCTCCAGAGCGTCCCCGGGGTGCGCAGCGCGTCCGTGGTGTTCGACGCCGAAAGCGCATCGGTACGCTGGTCCGCCGACACCACGCCTGATATTGTGTCTCTGCTGAAGGCCGTCAAACAGGCGGGCTTTGATGCCAAAGCGGTTGATGCCGCCGCCTCTGCGCGTGACGAACATGCGTCACACGCCGGCTGGCATTTGAATTTGTGGCTTGGTGTAATTGCCACCCTCCCCTTGATGGCTGGCGAATGGATTTTCGGCTTGGGGCTGAAACCTTGGTTTCAATGGTCGTCCTTTGTGCTGGCCGGCATGGTTCAGTTGATTGCGGGAGCGCAGTTCTATCGCGGCGCGTGGCGGCAACTCAAGCGCGGCCGCTCAAACATGGACACACTCGTGGCGCTCGGTTCGAGCACGGCTTTCGGCTACAGCGCCTGGGCTTTGTTGAGCGGGCAGGGCGGCCACGTTTACTTCATGGAGGCAGCGGCCATCATCACACTCATCAGCGTCGGCCATTGGCTCGAAGCCCGGGTAAGCGCCCGCGCCTCCAGCGCTCTCAAATCGCTGCTGCATCTTGCGCCACAAACTGCCCGACGCATCGGAGTCCCGGTTTCGGTTCCGGCGCGTCCCAGTTCAGGATTCAACCTGCTTGACGCGAAGTTCACGGCCACCGCCGCGGCGCCAGTCGAAACCGAAACCCCCGTCGCCGAACTCCAAGCCGGCGACCTGGTGGCGTTGCGGCCCGGGGATCGCGTGCCCGTGGACGGCGTTGTGACGGAAGGTGATTCCGCCGTGGACGAATCCATGCTCACCGGGGAATCCGTGCCCGTGGATAAATCGTCCGGGCATCAACTCTACGCCGGCACGGTGAATGTGAATGGCCGGCTGGTCATGCGCGTGACCGCCACGGGCGAAGCCACCGCGCTGGCCAACATCATTGCCGCGGTGCAGCGCGCCCAGACCAGCCGAGCCAACATTCAGCGCCTGGGCGACCACGTCAGCAGTGTGTTCGTGCCGGTGGTGGTGGTGATCGCGATTGCGGCCGGGCTGTGGTGGGGGCTTGCGCCCGACTCGGCGGGCCAGGTTCACGACTGGTTCGCGCGCTTCCTGTGGCCCGCGCATCCGCCGACGGGCCGGTCTGCCGCCGCGTTCATTATTGCCGCCGCCGTGCTCATCATCGCGTGTCCGTGCGCGATGGGTTTGGCCACCCCCGCCGCCATCATGGCTGGCGCCAACGCCGCCGCGCGCCGGGGAATCCTGATCCGCGACGGTGTGGCGTTGGAGAAAGCGGGCGGCGTCACGGCGGTGATCTTCGACAAGACTGGAACGCTGACCCTCGGCAAACCGCAAGTGGTGAGTATATGGGAAGCCAGTCAACTTGGAACCTCCAGCGCGCCGGTCGCTAATCCAGGGCCGGAATCAGAATCCGGCCCGACGTCCGTGTTGCGCCTGGCCGCTGCGTTGGCGCGTCACTCCACGCATCCTGTGAGCCAGGCTGTAGCCACACTGTCATCAGCCGGGGTGCAGATTACCGACTGGAAGGAGATTCGCGGCGCCGGCGTTGAGGGCCACATTCAACCTGCGTCTGGCCGTGCTCGTCTCGGCTCGCTTACCTGGCTGCGTGAGTCGAAGGTGGATTTGGCGGCGGGTGAGAGTTTCATCGGCGAATGGTCTGCACAGGGGGCCACGCTCGTCGGCGTGGCTGTGGACAAGGTGCTGCTCGGATTGTTCGCGGTGAAGGACACACTGAAGTCCGGCGCGGCCGCGGTCGTGGAGCAACTGCAACGGCAGGGGCTGAAACCCTATCTGCTCACCGGCGACAACAAGTTGACGGCGGCCAGCATCGCAGAACAATCGGGTATCGCGCCTGAGAATGTATTCGCCGAAGTTCGCCCGGAACAAAAAGCCGGGTTCGTGAAGCAATTGCAGCAGCAAGGCGAACGCGTGGCCTTCGTGGGCGACGGCATCAACGATGCGCCGGCCCTGGAGCAAGCAGACCTGGGGATTGCCGTCGCCCGTGCCAGTGACATCGCGCGCGAAGCGGCGGACATCATTTTGTTGAGATCGGAAATTGATGCCGTGCCGGAAGCGCTGGGGCTGGCCAAAGCCACGTTGCGCACCATCAAGCAGAATCTGTTCTGGGCATTCTTCTACAATGCGATCGGCGTGCCGTTGGCGGCCCTCGGCTTTATGAGCCCGGTGCTCTGCGCCGCCGCCATGGGGTTTTCCGATCTGATCGTGATTGGGAACGCACTGCGTTTGCGGCACTGGGAGAATCGAGCGTAATCCCCCCGACAATTTCAGCGATCCTCCGGCGCCGGGATCCGGGGCGGGGCGAACTCGCGCCCTTCGGTGGGCGCTCCCTCTCGCAATGGACGACGGCGCTCTGGCGGTGGGGCTTCACCCGATCGTCTAGGCAGAGGCAGACGAGGCTTCATTAATTCTTCGTAGCGTACCTTTTGTTCCGGGGTGAGTTGCGCGCGAATCTGTTCCTTCGTCTCCTGCATCTCGCGGCGCAGTTGCGGCGCGAGGCCGTCCCACAACTGCCGGTTGCGTTCCTGGCCTTCGGCAATGATTCTCCCAATGCGTTCCCGTTGTTCCGGGGTGAGACGCAGTTCGTGATCGAGCCGTTGCAGGAATTCCCGTTGCAGGACCTGGGCTTGCGGACTGTTGGGGTTGGGCAACCGCAAATCGCGTACGCCGCCGGGAAAATCGCCTCCGCGGAATGGAATCTCCCGCCGGTCGGAGTCACGTTGGTGTGGGACGTCGTGGCTGGTGTAATTGACCAGTAAACCGCCGGTAATGACACCGGCGCCAAAGATCACCAGCGTGGCGAGGACTATCTTCCAGACATTCACCAGGTTTCCTCAGAGTGATCCACGGTGGCGAGCATCGTCTGCTCAAACACCTGGGCGATGTCTTCATCGCTGACATTCGACGCCGGGGCGAACGCCGTCCACGCGCCCAGGGCCAGACTGATGACCACGCACGGTGCCGCCGCGCGCCACAGCGCCCGAGCCCAGAATGCGCCGACATCCACCGTCGCCCCACCCCGCAGGCGAGCCACGATGCGTTTCTCAAACGCATACGGCACGCGATCGGAGGGAGGTTGGACGCGGGCGGCCGCCATCAGTTTCTGCTGCAACTGGTCCAAGTTCATAACATCAACGTTCAGTTCAGACGGGGAGCGCGGTTTCACGGTTACACATACTTGTCGCGGGCCAGGCGGGCGAGAATTTTCCGCATTTCCGCCCGCGCCCGAAAGGCCCGCACTTTCACCAGCGTCCCGGACCAACCGGTCAATTCCGAGATTTCCTTCACCGAGCGATCCTCAATTTCCAGCAACGTGATTACCAACCGCGCCGCCGGCGACATCTGTTCCAGCACGCGTTCGATCAGTTGGCGGGCGGCGTCGGCGTGTTCGTCGGCGGATTCCGGCTGGGCGACAAACCGGTCCAGCCAATCGGTTTCCGGTTCGGACAACTCGGAAAACGTGGTTTCGCGGTTGCGCTGATGGCTGCGCAAGAAGTCATAACACGTTCGCACTGCCAGTCGCATGAGCCAGTGTTCAAACGGGGCATCACCACGAAAGCTGCTCAATTTGTTGAACGCCTTGAGCCAGACTTCCTGGACGATATCTTCGACCTCGCTCTCGCGCCGCGCGTAACGCCGGGCGGTGGCAAAGAGGCGCGGGGAGTACTGCTCCACCAGCGGCTCGAAGCTGGCGGCGTCGCCTTTCAGCACGGCGGCGATCAACTCCGCTTCGGTCCGTTCCATTGGCGCTATACATGCCAGAGTCGCCTTGCGCGAGGAAGTCAAAAGCCACCGCGCTGGTGGTAGTACGGTGGCTTTGACCATTTTCCGAAAGGTAATTGCTCAACGCGGTGAACGCGCTGGCGGCGGCAGGTCGTGTTCGTCGCGCGGCTCGCGCAATGGACGCTCCCCCCGGCGCGGTTCGGCGCGGCGCAGTTCCTCGCGCGGTTGTTCGCGCCGTAACTCCGGGCGCGCTTCCCCGGCTGCGATCGGTGGCATGTTTCTGATGCGCTCGATTTGTTCGGGCGCCAGCCGCGGTCTCACACGCGCCAGCGCCCGGCCGCGGAGCACTGCCAGTTCGCCTTCGAGTCGTCCGGTTTCCAAGGCCGCCCGGCGCACCGCATCCTCATCCAACCTGGGCGACAGGCTTGCGTGCATCAACTCGCGGCGCGCCTCGCGGAGTCTTTGCTCCAGTTCCCGCGTTCGCTCGCGCTGATCCAAGATGATTTCACGCAGGGAAGCGCGCTGATCTTCCGTCAAAACCCGCTCCAACTGGGGGGCAAATCGGCCGGGTGGAAGGGCTTGAGTCGCCCCTGCCGGTGGACGGTCCACTCGCGGCAGATCGCGTTGTGGTTCGCGGGGCATCTGGCGAGGCGGCAGTTCGCGCGAGCGGAAGTCTTCAACCCGGCGCAGGCTGCTTTCCAGTCGTTCCAGTCGTCGTTGTTCCTCCGGGGTAAGTGAGCCAGCGGCTTCTTTCTGGCGCAGTTGCTCCAGGATTTCCTGCAACCTCTCCCGACGTTGTTCCGCGACCCGAGCAACTTCGCGATCCGGCGGTGGGTCTGCTTGATTTGGCTGGGCGACAGCTAGGCCGCCGGTCAGAGCCAGATTTGCGGCCAAGCAGAATAACAGAGTCTGAGTTTTCATAGAATTTCACTGAGCGGTGCGTTAAACAATTTGACGTTCACATCAGGGGGAGACGACCGCCGCCCGGTGGTGGTTACAGGAAGACTGAATTATGCAACCGACGAATCGTCGGAGGACGCAGTTTAGTGTCTGATGCCAAACGCCTGCTCGAAGTCCGCCGAAAACCGGGTCAACGCGGCACTGATCTTCGGTGGTTGCTCGGCGAGCGTGTTCGCCATGCGCTCCAAGGTCTGCGGATTGTGCTTGAGGAGTTCCGTGGCCGCCAGGATCAGGGACAGATTGTTATTGATGTCATGTCGCAGTTTGGAGAGGTGTTCGTTCAACTTCTCAATCTGCTCGACTGTCAAGGTCACGGGCTGGCTCGGCAACGTCATGCCCCAGAATGAGCGGAAGCGGTGCGTCAATCAAGCCGCATCCGGGGCTCGCCTGCGATCAGCGAGGACTATCGGGATCGCGCCCAACTCAGTTGGCCGAGATGCAGTAAACGCTCTGATGACCGCGAATGAACAATTCCTGGCCCACCAGTGCGATTGAGGCATCCGCACGTTCATCCAGTTTGTTCGTAGCCAGGACTTGGAGGTTGGGACCTTGCTTGAGCACCAGGGTCGTGCCATCGCGGCCCAACACATACACACGGTCTTTCGCGGCCACGGGCGAGGCGTAGATGCCCGACAGACCCTCCAGCCGTTGCTCCTCAAAATGCGCCTTGCCGCTCTTCGCATCGAAACAGGAGAGGATGCCAGAGTTAACCTTGACCAGATACAGTAGGTCGTCCACGAGCAAGGGCGAGGGGACATAGGGCGTGTTGCGATTGTGGCTCCAGCGGATGGCGTCGGTGCCGGCCAGGTCACCGGTGTGCCCCAACGCAATGGCGAACAGCGCACTGCCGCGAAAACCGCTGGTCACATAAACTGTGCTGGCATCCGCCACGGGGCTGGGAATCACATTGCCGGTCTGGCCGCCGCAGGACCATAGCTCCTTGCCGGTCGTAAGATCGTAACTCCGCACCTTGTCGGTCGCATTGACCACCACCTGGAGTCTATCTCCGTGCTGCACAATCAACGGTGTGGCCCAGGATGTGGCCTCGCTGCGCGGATTTCGCCAAAGTTCCCTGCCAGTGCGCCGGTCGAGGGCGACGATAAAATCGTTGTCCGTCTCATCATCCCAGCAAACGACCACCGTGTTGCCGTGCAACGCAGGCGATGAACCTTCGCCGAAGCTGTTGCGCGTCCGCATCTGCCCGAAGTCCTTCTGCCATTTCAGATTCCCCTCCAGATCGTAACAGTGCAGCCCGCGTGATCCAAAATAAGCGAGCACCACCTCGCCATCAGTGACCGGCGAGGCCGAAGCAAAACCGTGATCCTGATGATGCCCCTCGTGGGGTACTTCTTCACGCGCCACTTTTTGCCAGAGGGTTTTGCCGGTGGCGCGGTCCAAACAAAGCACGGAGAACTCATGTTTCTCAGTAGGTCGCTCGGAACGGCCAAAGCCACCACCGCCACCGCCGGGACGACGGCGACCGTCGGCCTGTCCGGCGGCAGGGCGCTCGGGCGCTGCTGGCGAAGCGGCGACCGCGGGCGTTTCCGCAGGCTGGCCGGTCTTCACCGCGGTGAGGATAAACACTTTATTCCCCCAAATGATGGGAGTCGAAGTCCCGAAACCGGGAGTCTTCACCTTCCACTTGATATTCCTGGTCTCGCTCCATTCCAGCGGCGGGTCGGCCTCCGGGGCCACACCCGTGAGGAGCGGGCCGCGCCATTGCGGCCAGTAGCGCCGGGCCTCCTCGGCGGAGGCCGCAGCCGTAAAGGTGGAAAGAGTGATGGCGAGCGTGCTCGCGCCAATGGCTGAGGACAATGATCTCATGGTTCAAACTCTGGACGGCTTGTTTGGCAAGACAGTTACGCCAGATTTGCACGCGGGGCAAGTAGCCATAGCAATAAAACAGTCCGTTTGCCTCAGGCGAGTTGAGGCCAGGTCTGAAATCCATTGCCGCGGTGGCATCCCACCTGTCCGCGCGTCATCGAGAATCGGGACTGCCGTCAGTGGGTTAATGGTGCTGCAATTCCGCCGCCACGCCCTCGGCGGCGCGCATCACCCGTAAGACATTCAACCCCGCTACTTTCTTGATTTCCTCGGGCGTGTAGCCCCGACGCAGCAACTCGGCCAGCAACGCGGGATACTTGGAGACATCCTCCAAACCCACGGGCGGACCGGAAAATCCTTCGTAGTCCGCGCCGATGCCGACGTGGTCAATGCCCGCGACTTTGCGAATGTGATCAATGTGGTCAGCCGCGTCGCTCAACGAAGCCCGGCTGCCGCGTTGCCGGGAGCGGCGCCATTCAGTCATCCCGGCGTCCACTTTCAGCGGGTCGTCCGAGTGGAGTTGCTGCAGTCGTTGCCGTTCCTCCATGCTGGCTTCAAAGTTTACGCGGTCCTGCTCCGTAAGGTAGCCGGGGAGAAAACACACCATCACCACGCCGCCGTTGGCTTTGACCAGTTGGAGAACGTCGTCGGGCACGTTGCGCGGGTGATGGCACAGCGCGTATGCCGAGGAATGGGAAAAAATCACCGGCGCTTTCGTCACGCGCAAGGCGTCGCGCATGGTGTCGTCGGTTACGTGCGACAGGTCCACCAACATGCCGAGCCGGTTCATTTCGCGGACAACTTCTTCGCCAAACGACGTCAATCCACCGTGTTTGACTTCGTCGCCCGCCGCATCGGCCCAATCGGTGTTCTTGGTGTGGGTCAGCGTCAGGTAACGCGCGCCCAGTTTGTAGGTCATCCTTAGTGCGGCCAGTGAATTGTTGATGGAATGTCCGCCTTCCATCCCGAGGAGGGAGGCAATTTTACCCTGACGATGAATCCGCTCCACGTCGTCCGCCGTGAGGGCCAGTTCAAACGTGTCGGGATACCGCGCGCACAAGCGATGCACCACGTCAATTTGCTCCACCGTGGCCTGCAACGCTTCCGCCCCCGGCAACTTGGCCGGCACATAAACTGACCAAAACTGTCCGCCGACCCCGCCGGCGCGCAGGCGCGGAATGTCGGTAACCCACGGAGGATTGAGCTGGCTGGTGTCGCGCCGCAGATCAATCGCCGACAGATCGCCGCCGCGTTTGCGATACTGCCAGGGCAGATCGTTGTGCCCGTCAATCAACGGCACTTCGCGGAGCAACACCCGCACTTCGGCCAAACGGCCTTCGGCCGCTTCGTCCGCCAGAGCGGTCGTTGGAAGAATCAAAGTCGTCATGCACGCACAGACAAGAAGGACGGGCCGCACAGTTTTCATTGGTCTTGGACCGGAGTGTGGCAGCGAGGTTTCGGTCCGCCAAGCGAAAGTTGGAATTCGTGCTCACGGCGATGGTGAGGCCGGTGAAGTCAATGCAGGCTGCCATTCGGCCAGGCGCGCCGGCAATCCGATGACGACGGTGCCATTCAAGGTCATTGCCAATTCATCGAGGTAAACCTCCGTGGCCGACTCGGGATTGTCACTCCGAATCACCGGCGGGGAAATGTGATGCAGCCCTGCGCCATCGAGCGTGTTTGTCGGTGGCGAAGGCGGCGGAGCGGACTTTGCGTCGCGGGGAATTGCGGGCGTGTTGGTGAGCTGCTGCGAGGCCGTCGGCTGGTCCACAAAATTGGTGACGCCCACCAGCGCGTAGCCGTTGAGGTTCAAGGTCAGCCGGCCCAGGTGCAAACGCAGTCCCTTGGCCGGCGCGGCCCCAAATAGATTCGATGCCAGCGCGGGCAGGTTGGTATTGGTGATGACCAGTTGATTCGTACCACCGTTCCCCACCTGGATCACACCCTCGCGTACTTCTATCCGTGACACCGTTTGTTTCAGCGGCAACGCCTGCCGGATGGCCCCGGCTTCCATTGTCACGGGCGACGATTCCGCAACGGCCTGCTCCGCGGTGGGTGCGGTCAGCGAATTGGCCAGACCCACCAGCGCGTAGCCATTCAGATTCAGCGTTAGACTTTCCACGTGGACGCTGACGCCGAACTCGCTCAACTGGCCGATCAGATTGGTCAGGAGATTGTAGGCGACGGTCTGGTTGGCGGTGATGCCGTCGAGAGCGGCGGGCGGCTCCGGTTCATCCACTTGCGCGTGGCCGGTCAGACCGACGAACAATCCGAGGGTGAGGCAGGTGATCGGTTTCATGACGTTCAACTCATTTGAAGTTCCAGCGGAAACCAGAGCAGATGCGACGTCCTGGTTCAATGCTATTCGCCGGCGAAGTGGTGGCAAAGACAATAGGACTCCCGACCCACTGCAACGCATAACCAGGCTGGAAGGCCAAGCTCCCTGGCTAGGGCGGCACGACGGTGGACACTCCAACACCAGGGGCGTTGAATTTTAGTCTTTGAAGCCTTGCGCCCCGGCTCTACCTTGCGCGCATGAAACATGCGGGCAAAGCCCGAAACGCCGCCTTCCGCTTGATCCTGCTGGCCTTGGTTGCCGTGCTGGCCCTCGTGCTGGCTGGTTTCCTCGCCACGGTAATCGGTGCTTCCATCTTGGCACTGACGTCGGTGCTGGTTGGGCTGTGGTTGCTGTTCGTGGTTTTCACATTGTATTTTTTTAGGGACCCGACCGCGCGCGTGCCGGCGGGCAAAAGGCTGGTGGTTTCCCCCGCGCACGGCACCGTGGACCTGATTGACGAAACCACCGAAGCCGAGTTCATGGGCGGTCCCTGCCAGCGCATCTCCATTTTTCTTTCGGTGTTCGACGTTCACGTGCAGAAAGCGCCCATCAGCGGCAACCTGGTGTTCCACAAACATCAGGACGGCCAGTACCTCAGCGCGACGCGGAGTGACTGCGGTTCGTTCAATGAGAATGTGCTGCTGGGCATCGTGCCAAACGATTTCCCGGATCGCAAAATCGGGGTCCGCCTCATCGCCGGTCTGATTGCCCGGCGGATCATCGTGTGGGCGACCACGGGCGAAAGTGTCACGCAAGGCGAACGCCTCAGCCTGATTCAGTTTGGCTCGCGCGCGGATGTTTACCTGCCGCCCGGCACGAAGCTGCAAGCCAAACTGGGTGACAAAGTAATCGGCGGCGAGACGGTCCTCGCCACCTTGGAGTAGCCGATTCTATGGCCACCGGTCCAACTCCACCTCCATCGAATGGCGACGACCAGGACGCCAAACTGCGGATTTACTTTCTGCCGAATCTGCTCACGGCCGGGAATCTGTTCTGCGGCTTCGTGGCGTTGACCAAGATTGTCGAGGCGGACCTCCGGGGCGGCAACTTCACCGATATCAAGATCGCGCTGGCGTTCATTCTCGCGGCGTGCATTTTCGATTTGTTCGATGGCCGCGTGGCGCGGCTGGGCGGACACGAAAGCCCCTTCGGGCGGGAGTTCGATTCACTGGCGGATTTGATTTCCTTTGGCGCCGCACCGGCGTTTCTGGTGCATCGCATCGTGCTGAAGGACGTTTTTGCGGACCACGCGGAGATTGGCTGGTTCATCGCCTCCATCTATCTGGTGTGCGGCGCCTATCGGCTGGCGCGTTACAACGTGTTTTCCGCCCATGCCGGGCCGGGCGGCCCCAACGAGTTTCTGGGATTTCCAATTCCTTCCGCCGCCGGGTTGGTGGCTTCCCTTACCATGTTCATGATCTGGCTGAACGAAATCGGCTGGATGGAGGAACGGTTCACCCGCAGCCGCTGGCGTTATGTGCTGCCCATTTTAATGCTGTTCCTTTCCTGGATGATGGTCAGCAAGGTGAAATATCCCAGCTTTAAGTCGCTCGATTTCCGGGCGCGCCGCAAGTTCTTCACGACGCTGGTGGCCATCCTGTTCCTCGGCAGCGTGGTGGTGTCGCGCGGCAAGGTGCTCATCTTCGTGCTGCCGGTCTTCTTCACCGCGTATCTGGTTTACGGCTTCATCCGTCCGCGCATTTCCCGCACGTTGCGGCGCGAGATCGAAGAGGAAGAAGAGGAGGAGGCGGACGAGGACGACGAACCGGCCCGACCGGGTTGAGCGTCCATGCCGGAATGGTCGCCCATCTTCGTGGCCTGGCTGGCTGGATTCCTCAGCGGATTGCTGCTGTGCATTCCGGTCGGCCCGGTCAACCTTACCATCATGAACGAAGGCGCGCGGCGCGGCTTCAAATGGGCCGCGTTGATCGGCGCGGGCGCCACGGTGATGGAACTGATTTACTGCGGCATCGCGTTCACCGGCTTCGCGGCCTTCTTCCAGAAAGGTTGGATCAAAGCCGCCATGGAAATTTTCAGCTTCGCGTTTCTCTTATTCCTCGGCTCCAAATTCCTGTTCGCAAAGAACGTCACCGCGCCGATGCGCTTCGGCAAGGTGGCGGACAAGATTGAGGAGCGGATCGAGGAGAAGCTGCATCCGCACTCGGCGTTCATGATTGGCTTTGTCCAGACGCTGGCCAACCCCGGCGTACTGCTGGGCTGGGTTATTATCGGAGCGAACTTCCTCGCGCGCGGCTGGGTGGAACCGAGTTGGGAGGGAAAACTCTCCTTCTTGAGTGGCGTGGCTCAAGGCGTGGGCTTGTGGTTCCTGGGCCTCAGTTGGGCGATTTCGCTCGGCCACAAGAAGATCAGCGAGAAAACGCTGCTCCGAATGCAGCACGGCTCCGGCATCCTGCTCTTGATCCTGGCCTTCGCCCACGGCGGCCATCTCGCGTGGCAACTGGCGAAGCACCGGATGTAAAGCCCCTTACCCGCCTCGCGGCCGCCGGTTCCGACGAGGTGCCAGTGTCCCGGGTCTCACTCCTGAATTGCCGTGGCAGCCCGGTTCGGGTAAAACCCCGCCATGCCGAGCCGGGAACAACCTGTCGTCCCCATTGCGTTATCATGACTTGGGCTGAGTTCAAAAAGAAATGGGCGCGCTATCAGGGCAAGGAAACCTCCGCCTACCAGGAGCATTTCAACGACCTGTGCCGCCTGCTCGGCCAGCCCACGCCCGCCGAGGCCGACCCCAGCGGCAGCGAACGCTTTTGCTTCCAAAAGCACGTCGTGAAGGACGCCGAACTGCTCGCCGACACCGAGGCCGGCCCCGACGAGGGCGATCCGCAAGAACGCGGCTATGCCGACGTGTGGAAAAAGGACTGCTTTGGTTGGGAATACAAGGGCAGGAAGAAGAACCTCGACCGGGCCTACAAGCAACTCCTCCGCTACCGGGAAAGTCTGCTCAATCCGCCGCTGCTGATCGTCTGCGATTTCGACCGCTACATCGTCAAAACCAACTTCAATGGCACCGTCTGCGAGACGCACGAATTCACCAACGACCAGATTGACCGGCCCGAAAACCTGCGCCTTCTCCGCGCCGCGTTCGAGAATCCCGACTTCCTCAAGCCGCAACGCACCACCGCGCAAGTCACGGAGAACCTCGCCGCGCAGATTGGCGAAGTCGCGCGGTCGCTGCAAAAGCGGGAGAGCGTGGAACTGGCCGATACCCACACCCGCGCGGAATATCAAGTGGGGCAGAAGAAGAATCTTCGCATCGCCCGCTTTCTCAATCGCATCGTCTTTTGCTTCTTCGCCGAGGACACCGGCCTGCTGCCCCGGAAGCTCTTTAGCGAACTGCTCAAGACCGGCATTGACGATCTCCACCACTTCGCCGTCACGCTCGAAAAGCTGTTCCAGGTTATGGCCAGGGGCGGCACGTTCGGCGTTCACAAGATCCGCCACTTCAACGGGCACCTGTTTGAGGATGCCAGCGTCTTTGAACTGACCGAGGACGAATTACGGAAACTCGCCGACGCCAGCGAAGCGGACTGGCAATTCATCCAGCCGAGCATCATGGGCACGCTCTTCCAACGCGCCCTCGACGAAAGCCAGCGGGCCGCCCTGGGTGCGCAATACACCGGCGAGGCGGACATTCGCGACCTGGTCGAGCCGGTGCTCATGGCCCCGCTCCGCCGCGAATGGGCCGCGCTCAAAGCTGAACTTGTAGGAGACGACGTGAGGAGGCTCAAAACTCCCCGCGGAGAAAAGAATGAGCCTCCTCACGTCGTCTCCTACAAGGCGAAGCTTGCCGCCTTCCTCAAGAAGCTGCGCACCCTCATCGTCATGGACCCCGCCTGCGGCAGCGGCAACTTCCTTTACGTCTCGCTCCAGATGCTGCTCGACCTGGAGAAGGAGGTCATCAATTTCGCCGCGCCACTCGGCTTCCGCTTTGACTTGGAAGTGGGCGTGCAACAACTCCGCGCCATTGAAATCAATCCTTACGCCTTCGAGCTGGCGCAAGTCTCCGTGCAAATCGGCTGGCTGCAATGGCGACGCGACAACGGCTTCGACAACGACCGCTCGCCCGTGCTGCAAAACCTCGACGGCTTCCACAACGAAGACGCCTTGCTCGTGCCGCACTTCCGCAGCAAGGCCAGGACGTTGAAGGAAGCGCAGGCGGGCGAACACGCGGGCGACGATGCCTTGAAGTTCTACACCGAACGCAACTGGCCGGAATGTGACGTGATCGTGGGCAATCCGCCGTTTCTGGGAACGAAGAAACTGCGTGGGGAACTAAGTGACGCTTACGTTGAGGAACTATTTCGCATCTACGCGGATCGCATCCCGAATTTCAGCGACCTTTGTTGCTACTGGTTTGAAAAAGCGCGCGAACTTATCGCGCAGAAGAAATGCAAGCGCGCCGGTTTGCTCGCAACGCAGGGAATCCGAGGCGGACTCAACCGCGAAGTTCTCAAGAGAATTCAAGGGACGGGCAGTATCTTCTTCGCCGAATCTGACCGCCCATGGGTTTTGGATGGGGCAAATGTCCATGTCAGTATGGTCGGTTTCGACGACGGTTCAGAAAAGAACCGCGTTTTGGACGGCAAGCTGGTCGCGGTGATCAACGCCAATCTAACCGCGACCGCTGACACGACCAAGGCGGTAAAATTGAAAAGCAACGAAGACATTGGTTTCATTGCCGACGTGAAGGCAGGCAAGTTTGATCTCGCGGAGCAATCCGCGCTTCCGATGCTTGCCGCGCCCAATCCCAACGGGCAACCGAACAGCGATGTACTTCTCCCGTGGGTCAACAGCCTCGATATTCTTCGACGCCCTCGCGATTTCTGGATCGTGGATTTTGGTTCCGACTCGACTCTCGAAACGGCAACGCGCTACGAAGCGCCGTTCGGAAAAGTCAAAACGAACGTTTTCCCTGCGCGTTCCAAAGTAAAACGAAAGAGCTATCGCGATTATTGGTGGATTCACGCCGAACCTTGCGATCAGATGCGGCGTTTGATTCAACCGCTCCCTCGCTTTCTCGTTACGACCACAGTTTCAAAGCATCGCGTTTTTGCCTGGATGTTCGCGCCAACGCTGCCCGACCACCAACTCGTAGCCTTTGGCCGAGACGACGATTTCTTTTTCGGTGTTCTTCATTCGCGTTATCACGAAGTTTGGGCATTGGCACAAGGTACACAGTTACGCGAAAAAGAATCTGGGTTTCGCTACACGCCGACAACCTGCTTTGAAACTTTCCCGTTTCCGTTCCCGGACGATTTGCAGGCGACCGCGCCATCATCCGCGGAACCGGAAACATTGGACCTGAACGGCGGCATGGCCAGCATGGTGGAGCGACGGTTCCTCAAAGTGCGGGAAGAGCCGCCGCCGTATCATGCCGCTGGTAGCAGCGGACGTGAGTCCGCTCACTCTTCCTCCTCCGTCGGAAATCAGAGCGTGCTTACGTCGGTTACGAAAGATGAACTGCGGGCCGCGATTGCCGCCGCCGCGCGCGAGTTGAACGACTTGCGCGAACGCTGGCTCAATCCGCCCGAATGGACGGAAACCCGGGTATTGGAATTCCCCGGCACCGTGGGCGGCCCTTGGGATCGTTACATTGACAAGAGCACGATTCACGAGGTAGGGCGCGTCACTCCGTGCGCGCCGTCGTCCGAATCCCAAGAGCGGCGCGCACGGAGTGACGTGCCCTACCTGATCGGCACCGTGCGTTATCCGCGCCTGGAACCGCGCGACGCCGAGTGCGCCGCCAAGCTGAAGAAGCGCACGCTCACCAATCTCTACAACGAACGCCCCACCTGGCTTGACCTGGCGCACAAAAAACTGGATGCCGCCGTCGCCGCCGCCTACGGCTGGCCCGCCGATTTGAGCGATGAACAGATTCTGGAAGAATTACTCGCCCTGAACCTGGAACACGCCGCCGAGGAAGCCGAAGCCGCGAAGGTGAAGAAACCCAAGGCGCAACGAACGAAGCACACTGAGGAACTGTTGTAAGAGACGACGTGAGGAGTCTCACGCTCTGAAAAACGAGACTTCTTTCTCGTGGGAAACAGAGCAGACTGCTTACGTCGTCTCCTACAAGCTGAAATCGTTTATGGGCCTGACCGTTCATTTCAAGCTGGCGCGTCCACGGCTTCTCCAAAACGCAATACGCGAGCCTGCATGGCTGGGAACATTTCCGCCGCTGCCACACGGCGGTCGTGGAGTTGGTTTATGGGATGCACGGACTTGGTCTGACGGTCGAGATCCAGGACGAGGGTGATTTCTGGCTGGGCCGCCGTCTGGATTTGCTGCGGAAGGATCTGGACGAGATGAACGACCTGGTCGCGGCGGCGGCGGGCGCGTTGAAGGATGCCAGCCAAGAAGGGCAGTCGCCCATCTTCGCGCACCAGCATTTCGAACGGCTGGAAGCCGAAGGCGCGGTGCGGGTTGCCCCGGGGTTGGAGCAATTGCGCGCCGCGATTGGCATACGCTGAGACCGGTTCCGACCAGGCTCAAATCAGGCCGCGCTGGGAGAAAGCCGGTGTTGGAGCTTGCACCCCGTTGGTCCGAGGGGTAAAAGGCCAGGGTAGTTGGGTTGACAGGCTAATGGGCAAATTCTATGGGCCAGAACCGGAGCATGTTTATGAACACTTCCCCCCGTCCACATCATTGCCAGGGTTGTCTCTCGCGCCGACGCTGCTTGCAGTTGATTTCCGCGACCGCCGTCGGGTTGAGCTTCAGTCGCAGCGTCGTCTCGGCGTTGGCCGCGACGCGACCACCGGCGCCGGATTTCGTGGATCCGGCCAAACTGCGTCCGTGTCCGCTCACGCGCATTGAGGCCGCTTATCTGCAACAGCCGCGGCCGTACTGGCTGGGCTGGCCGGGCACAGCCTATCCGCTCGACAAAGCCCAGGCGGAATACAGCGCCAAGTTAAACGATTCCTGCCAACGGCTGAAGCTGACGCTGCGCGCGGAAGCCAAACCCTTGGAAACCGAAGCCGAACTGACCGCGTTCATCAACGGCCTCAAGGACCGCCAGCCCGACGGCGTACTGCTCACGCTGCAGCACATGCAATGCTGGGGCTGGGCGGATCGCGTCTCCCGCGAGACGGGCGTGCCGACCATCATCTTCGCGCCCATAGGCACGGCGTTCACCGGACATCTCGCCGGCATTTCGCGGCGGACAGGTGTTCATGTGATTTCGTCGCTCGAATGGCCGGCGGTTGAGGACGGCCTGCGAATGGTTCGCGCCAAACGCATGTTCGAGGAATCGCGCATCCTGTGGATCAAAGGCAACGAACGCAACGAAACGGTGCTCGACCGCCTCGGCACGAAAGTTCGCGCCATCCCACGCAACACGTTCAATCAACTCTTCGACCAGATACCTGCGAATGAAGAGGCGAAGGACATTGCGTCCACGTTCCGGCGAGGCGCGCAGAAGATCATCGAACCGGACTGGAACGACAGCGTGAATTCCGCGCGCTGCTACACCGCGGCCAAGCGCCTGCTCGCCGACGAACATGCGAACGCGCTCTCGATGGATTGCCTCGGCATGGTTCAGGCCAAACTCGTGCCCACGCCGCCGTGCGGTGCCTGGACCATTTTGCAGGACGAAGGCATCACGGCGGGTTGCGAGGCCGATCTGCACGGCGCCACGTCCATGATGCTGACCAGTTACCTGCTGGACCGTCCCAGTTACATGAACGATCCCGTGCCGGAAACTGCCAGGAACCTGCTCATTGTGTCGCATTGCACCTCGGGCACACGGCTCGAAGGATTCGGCAAGGCTAGGGCAGACTACAACTTGCGCAGCCATTCGGAATCCAATCTCGGTGTTTCCGTGCAAGTGTTTTGGCCGGTTGGCGCGCCCATCACTCTGGTGCGCTTTGGCAACACCAACGAGTTGATCGTGGACACCGGCACGGTGGTCAGCAACGTGGACACGCCGCCCGCCGGCGGCTGCCGCACGTCCGTCGAGGTGAAAATGGACAACGTCGAGGATTGCCGCGATGTGCTGGGCTTCCATCAGTGCGTCACGCTCGGTAATCACCGGCGCACCGTCGAAGGCTTTTGCCAGCTTTACGGCATCAAGGTCGTTCATTCACCGCGCGAGGCAACCCACGCGCATCTGCCAACCGCCTCCACCAGGGCCTGATATGAAAACTCATCAACTTGTCGCCATCGCCACGCTGGGTCTGGTCGCTCTGCTGGAACCCGCCTTGATCGCCGAGGTGCAATTCACCTCGCCGGGTTTTGCCCCGTCGAAGATGGACGCGCAGGGTCGGCTGGTCGAAAGCTGGGGCGTGTTGGATTTGAAATTCGCCAGCGTCGAAACCGCCGCGCCAATCGAAGTCCAAGCCATTCTGCTCGACGAAATCATTCCCGCCGCGCAGGCAAGTTCGCAACATGGCGCGATGCGAGTGACGCGCACCGCCTACCGCGCGCCGGTCTGGCCCTCGGGCCTGGACGTGTTGACTGTGCGTCTGGAGGAAACCGGCGGACACGCGCAGTCGGTGCCGATTTCACTCTTGCTGCCGGAAGGCGCGCGATTGGGGGCCCGGACAGCGTCAGTGGGTGGACGCGCGGTGGTCAGCCTGCCAGCGGATGCAAGAGCCGCTCAGGTAAAGCGCGACTGGGGCTGCTTCGATGATTCGACCGCTTTGCCGGGATGGGGCCGGCCGGCGGTGGCGTGCGACCCATCGTTTCGGAACATTCGCGCCGGCATGGGAGGCGTGCCGATTCATTACCGGTTCAAGGTGGAACCGAAAGTCGCGCGCACGGTGGTGTTGGGTTTCTGCGAGAGTCATTGGGAAACTTCCGGTCAACGGCCGATGAGTTGTCGCGTGGAAGGTGCGGCGGTGCAGCCACTCGACTGCAATTCAAAGTGGGGTCAGCACCAGCCCGGCGCACTTCAATTCATGGCGAAGGATGAAAATGGCGACGGCGAACTGGAGGTGACGGTCCTGCCCGCTCCAGGAGCGCCTGATCGAAATCCCATTCTGAACGTGATCTGGATTTTTCCTGCGGAGGCGCGCCTGGATTTGGCGCAGATTATCGCCGGCCGGCACAACGGCCAGGCCGAGCGCCATGTGGACGTGGGCGGGGCGAGCGATCAATCGCTCCACGGAGGCGGTGAAATGGAATTCGTGGTCCAACTGCCAGCGCAGGGAACAAGGGAACTGCAATTTCTGCTCGCCACAGGCGGCGGGTCCGTGCCAACGCCGGAAAGCACCGCATGGACGCCGGCCAGGTTGCGGCAAGCCGCCGCCCAAGTGTGGCGCGAGTGGCAGGAAGCGCGGTGAAGCTGTGCGGAAGCCGTTGTTCTATTCCCAGCGCAAGTCCGCCAGAAACGGCAATCCCTCGCGGTACTTACGCAAGCTGGCGAGATCCAGTTTCACCTGAATGACGCCTTCGCCCTCGCCGGCATCGGCCAGGATTTCGCCGTGCGGATCAATGATCAGTGACCGCCCGCAATAGGCGTAGTGCGGATCGGCCCCCACGCGGTTCACGCCCAGGACGTAAGCCTGATTCTCAATCGCCCGTGCTTGCAACAGGCGAACCCAGTGGTGAATCCGCTTCGCCGGCCAGTTGGCTATGACGCCGATCAGTTCCGGCCGATGCGCCGCGACGGCTTCGCGAAAGAGTTCCGGGAAACGCAGGTCGTAACAGATGAAAGGGGAGACGGTGCAATCATTCCAGCGGAATGTCACGGATTGCTCGCCCGCGGTGTAATGCTCCGCTTCGCCGCCCGGACTGAATGGGCGTTGCTTGGTGTAGCAGGTCAATAATTCACCCTCGGATGAAAACACCAGTGCCTGGTTGCGGGCCTTGCCATCGCTTCCGCGCCGGGCCACCCCGGCGACCAGACAAATGCCCAGTTCCTGCGCGGTGCGAGCGAGGAATTGTTCCGTAGCGCCGCCCACCGTTTCCGCCGTGGCCGCGGCGTTCATGCTGAAGCCGGTGGCGAACATTTCCGGCAGCGCGACCAATGAATTTCGTTCCGGAGCAGCGTTGACCAACCAGCGGCGTAGGTTCGCAAAATTGGCCGGTGGATTCTCCCAGACAACATCCGACTGAACCGCGATGACATTCACACGTTCACCTTAATCACGGATGCGCCGCGCGCCAGCATAGACATTCATCGTATCACCGCGCAGGAATCCAACCAAAGTTTGTCCACTCTCCCGCGCAAACTGCACCGCCAGCGACGACGGCGCGGACACGGCGCCCACGATCGGCACTCGCGCCGCCAGAGCTTTCTGCATGATTTCAAAGGATGCCCGACCACTCACCAGCAGGATGTGCGAATCGAACGGCCATTCTTCTTCCAGGAAACCGTGACCTATTACTTTGTCCACGGCGTTGTGACGGCCCACGTCTTCGCGGAGCACAATTAATCTGCCCGCGGCGTCGAAAACGGCGGCGGCATGCAGTCCGCCGGTCTGATCGAAAGTCGCCTGCGCTTTCCGCATCAACTTCGGCAGTTGCCGGAGCGTTTTGGCCGTCACCCTGACGCGGGATTTCACGGGTGGAAAATGCTGATGCACGGACTCAATGGACGCCTTGCCGCACAGCCCGCAACTGGAGGTGGCAAAGACGTGGCGCGTGAGTTGCGCGAAATCCACTTTCAGTGAAGGGGCGAGGAAGACATTCAACGTGTTTGCCGGCGCGGCGGCGGCGCGGCAGTGCAGGATTCCGACCACGTCCCGGCGGTTGCGAACAATGCCTTCAGTGAGGAGAAAGCCAGCGGCCAGTTCACGATCATGGCCCGGCGTGCGCATCGTGACTGCCACACTGCGGCCTTGCACGCGGATTTCCAACGGTTCTTCGACAGCCACAAAGTCGTTTTCAAGCTTCGATTCTCCATGGCTGTCCCGGCGCTGCACTTTGTTAAACGCCACGACGCCGTTTGGCACAGCCAGTCTTCGCTTGTGCGCCTTTTGTGCATTTTCGCGGCTCACACGACTTTCTCCACTTTCACGCGCGTATTGTAGTCCGGCACGCCGCCGGTCTGATCCACGACGCCGCGCCGGATAATGACATTGCCCTCGGGCCAGTGGATTTGCAGATTCCCGCGCGCCATCGGCGCCAGCCACACGCGGCCCTCATAGCGTCCGACACCATTCACCAGCGCGATCCGGTCGCGGTTCATCAAGTGCAAGCCCGCGGCGTCCTCCGGATTCATCAACACCGCATCGCGCGGCGCGTCGTTGAGGGGATCAATCTCCGCATACACGAGCGAGTTGAACTGCTTGCCGCGCCGGGTGGAGACGACAAAGTAGCCGCCGACATGAGGAGGCGGAAAGCCATCGGCTGCTTCGACCCGTTCGATCCGCCTCCTTACGTCGTCGGCTACGGGCGGGAGCGGCACCGCGCGAAAATGCGCCTTGCCGTCCGGCGTTGGAAATTTCCAGTCCGCGCACAGGTGCGGCCCGCCGTATTGCACGGCGTCGCCCGTGTTCCGCAAATTCTGGATGCCCTCGTAGAACGGCACGATGCGGGCAATCTCTTCGCGCATCCGCCAGCCGGTTTCACAACCAAGCAGCGATGCGCGTTGCGGGTCAACCGCTGCCGCAAGGTCGCGCAGGATTTTCCATTCCGCGCGCGCCTCACCGACTTGGCGTGCAATCTCAGGACTGAAGGCAATGCGCCGTTCGGTGGTGGTTTCCGTGCCGCCATCGTCCTGTTCGTAGCGGGTTTTGGCCGGGAGCAGAATTACTTCTTCCCGAGCGGGGATGAACATCTGATCCGTGAGGATGATGTCCTGATGCACGCGCAGGGGCACATTGGCCAACGCGGCGCGAACGTAATCCGGCTCGGGCAACGTGCGCAGAAAATTTCCGCCCAGACAGTAGAGCAGGTCCAGTTCGCCCCGGGCGCCCGCTTCGATCATTTCCGGTGCGCTCAATCCGTTCCAGTCGGGCACGGGGAAGCCGTATTGCGCGGAAAGCGTGGCAACGTTCCCGGCGTTGATGGGTTTGCCGCCGGGCAATGCGGTGGCGTACGCGCCCATCTCCGCGCCGCCTTGCACGGAGGAATGTCCGCGAATCGGCATCAGCCCGCACTTATCGCGCCCCACCCAGCCGCGCAGCAGACCGAGATTCACAATCATCGAAACCGCGTCGCCACCGGTGGCGTGTTGCGTGATGCCCATGCTCCAGACCAGCACGCCGGTCTTGGCGTTGTGGATGAGTTCGGCGAATTCCCGCATCGCCTCGTGGCTCAAACCCGATTGCGCTTCGAGTTCCGCGAATTTGAGATTTGCGATTTGAAACCTTAATTCCTCGAGGCCGGCGGTGTAGTGGTGAATGAAATTGTCGTCCACCCAGCCGCGCTCAACCAGAATCTTCAGCACGCCGTAAAGGAAGGGAATGTCCCCGCCCGTCGAAACGGGAAACCAGTAATCGGCGATGTCCGTGCCAAAGACGGCACTCTTCCAGTTCGACGGCACCCAGTAGCGGTCCATCCCTGGCTCGCGATACGGATTCACCATCACTACCTTCGTGCCGAGTTGCTTGGCCTCGTGCAGATACTTGGTGGTGACCGGCTGGTCGTTCGCCGGATTCGCGCCAAAGAAGACAATTAGGTCCGTGCCGTACCAATCCGTGTAACTGCACGTGGTCGCCGCCACGCCGAGGGCGTGTTTCATCGCCGCCGTGCTGGGCGCGTGACAAAGCCGCGCGGCGTTGTCCACGTTGTTCGTGCCCAGGAAACGCGCCACTTTTTGCGCCATGTAATAAACCTCATTGGTCACACCCCGCGCGGTCACAAACATCGCCCACCGCCGCGGCGTGGTGGTGCGGATGCGGCGGGCGATGCGTTGCAGCGCCTCATCCCACGGGATGCGCCGGAAGCCGGTAGCCTTCTGCTCGCGCAACATCGGATACGGCAATCGGCCCAGTTCGCGCAACGCCGCGTTGGAATGCGATTCCAATTTCGAGATGTCCGCCAACCGGTTCACGTCCAGTGCGGGCATCGTGTTCAACCGCAGCAAATTCAGCCGCGTCATGCAGAGGTGGACGCCTTGGATCGTCCAGTCGTGAAAGCCGGCCACGCCCAGCGCGCAGCCATCGCAAACGCCACGGCTGAGAACTTGCCAGGCGTAACCCAGATTGTCGCGGTTCTGCCACGCCACGCGCGCCATGTCGCGGAAATGCTTCGGCTTACTTTGTCCCAAACCAAACGGCACCGCCGCTTTCAGTTTCTGCTTCCAATCCTTCTGAATTCGGTGGGCTGACATGCGTAGGGTGGCTGGAAGCAATTCAACAGGTCTGCGGCGCGGCGAGGGGCTGGGGCGCGACGCTCTCCCTCGGCTGTTTGTCCACCGCGGATTCCGCGGCCACTGCCAGTTCTTTTGCCTGACGCGGCCAGATGTGAAAGCCACCATGATCAAACGGAGTGATCTCCCACGCCCCCCAGATGCCCTTGCCTTCGCGATAACCGCGATAAAACACCTCGTGGCTGCCGGGGTAGGTTTTGGTCCACCAACATTCAAGCGATTGCAGGTCGTATTGCCCCCGTACCGCGAACGCGCCGACATCGTCATTGCCCTCGCCGGTAAGACGGCCCTGGGCAAACGCGAGTTGCAGGTCCATGCGGTGTTTGTCCCGCGGGCGGTAGTGGTAAAAACCAGTCCACGGCCCGGAGGGAAAAAGTTTGTGGTTCACAGGGCCACAGTAGTAGCTGTGCGCGGCGACCCTGTCAAAAAGAACGGCGGGGCAGAGACTCCTCAAATTCCGCCGAGCGCGTTTCAGAAAATAAATTCATTTTGTTCCTTTGTCTCTTTCCTCAGCCGCGGTTAAAAAGTATCCGTGCAAGCGCGCTTCCTTCTCGGTCCGGCGGGCAGCGGAAAGACCTTCCGCTGCCTGGGCGAGATTCGTGCGGAACTGGCCCGCTCATCCGAAGGTCCTTCGCTGCTGTTGCTCGCGCCCAAACAGGCCACGTTTCAGCTTGAGCGGCAGTTGCTGGGCGACGGCACGCTTGCGGGTTACACGCGCCTGCAAATCCTCAGTTTCGAGCGCCTCGCCGGCTTCCTGCTCACGGAACTCAGTCCGGTCACACCCGAGTGGCTCGACGACGAGGGCCGGGTGATGGTGCTGCGGGCGTTGCTGGCCCGGGAGCGCGACGCCCTGCGGGTGTTTCACGCCACCGCGCGCCTGCCGGGCTTTGCCACGCGCCTCAGCCTGTTGTTGCGCGAACTGCAGCGGCACCAGATTTCACCCGAACGCCTGACCACCTTGGCTGCCCGGCTCACGACTAAGGTGCAACTGCGCGACAAACTTCACGATTTCGCGCATCTCCTGCGCGGCTATCTCGACTGGCTCGGAACGCACGGCTTGCAGGACACCAACTGCATGCTGGACGTCGCCACCGCGTTGCTCCGCGCGCAGCCGCAATCAATTCTGCTCTCCCCGCGACTCAAGCTCGGCGGGCTATGGCTCGACGGTTTCGCGGAGATGACCGCGCAGGAACTGGATTTGCTGGCGGCGCTCGTGCCGCTCTGCAATCGCGCCACGCTCGCGTTCTGCCTCGAAACTGAATTGCAGCACGAGCCGCCGTGGCTTTCCTGCTGGTCGGTGGTCGGGCAGACGTTCCTGCGCTGCCGGCAACGAATCGCAGATTTGCCGGACATTCAGGTGGAGATCGAAACACTCGCTCGCGATTCAGGTAAAAGCCGTTTCACCCCCAGTCTCGAACTGGCGCGCCTTGAAAGATCTTGGGCCAATCCGCCGACGCTTACTGCGGCTTCGGAGCAAAACATCACGCATCACGCATCACACATCACGTCTCCATCAGCCGCCATCTTCTGCGCCGCCTGCGCCGACCCGGAAGCCGAAGCCACGCTCGCCGCGCGCGAGATTCGCCGGTTCGTGCGCGAAGGCGGACGCTTTCGCGAGACAGCGGTGCTGGTCCGTTCGCTGGACAATTACGCCGACACGGTGCGCCGCGTTTTTGCGCGCTACGAAATTCCCTGCTTCCTCGACCGCCGCGAGCCGGTGGCGCATCACCCGCTGGCGGAATTGACGCGTTACGCCTTGCGCACGGTGGCGTTCAACTGGCGGCAGCCCGACTGGTTTGGCGCGCTCAAGACCGGCCTCGTGCCGGCGCACGACGACGAAATTGACTGGCTGGAAAACCTCGCGCTCGAATTCGGCTGGGAAGGCCAGACGTGGCGGCAGCCGCTCGCGGTTCCGGATCGAACCTCAGACACCGGGCACGCCGAGCGTCTGCGGCAAAAACTTATTCCACCGTTCGCCGCCCTTGCGCACCGCACCGCCGCGCCACTCAACGGCCAGCAACTTTCCGCCGCGCTGCACGAGTTGTGGGCGGCGCTCGACGTGGAGCCCACGTTGGAATCCTGGAGCACTGCCCAGCCGGGTCACGCGACTGGCGGCCATCAACCTTCGGCGATTCACGCCACTGTCTGGGATCAAATGCAGGTCTGGCGGGAAAACCTTGAACGCGCGTTTCCGGTCGAGGCGTTGTCCGTGCGCGAATGGCTGCCCATCCTCGAAGCGGGCCTCGCCAGCCTGACGGTCGGCGTGCTCCCGCCCGCGCTGGACCAGGTGCTGGTGGGCGCGATTGACCGCTCGCGCAATCCCGATTTGAAACTCGTGCTCGTGCTCGGACTCAACGAAGGCGTCTTCCCATCACCGCCCGCCGAGGACCCGCTGCTCAACGAAATGGAACGCATTGCGCTGGCATCGGAAGGCGCCCCGCTGGGGCCGGGCGCCAAACATCGCATCGGCCATGAATGGTTTTACGGTTACATCGCTTGCACGCGTGCCAGCCAGCGGCTCGTACTGACGTGCGCCCAGTTTGACGCGCGCGGTAAGCCGCTCAATCGCTCGCCATTTTTTGACCGTCTCGAACGCATCTTCCCAAACCTCAAGCTCACGCCCTGGCAACGCCCCACTGCTTTCGCCGACATCGAACACTTCTGCGAACTCATAACTCCAGCGATTCAACTCCACAATCAAACGGAGCGCGGACAGCCATGTCCGCGCGAACCCAGCGAGCCAGCCTCCACATTGCTCGCCCTGCCCGAACTTGCGGACGTGCTGGGCCGGGCGCGCGACCTGGCCGACCTCAACGCAAACCGACAGCTTTCGCCCGAAGCCGCCGCCGCGCTGTACGGGCACGAACTCGCCTGTTCGATCAGCGGACTGGAAAATTTCGCCGCGTGCCCGTTCAAGTTCTTCGTCAGCCACGGACTGCGCGCGGAGGAGCGCAAACGTTTTGAACTCGACGCCCGCGAGCGCGGCTCGTTCCAGCACGAAGTGCTCACCGTGTTTCACAACGAGTTGACGGCGGAGCAGCGCAAGTGGCGCGACGTGTCACCCGACGAAGCGCGCGAACGGGTCCGCCGGATTGGCCGGGCGCTGCTGCCGGATTACCGCCATGGACTCTTCAGCGCGGACCAAAGCCGGCGCTTTGAGGGCGAAGTGTTGCTTGCGTCGCTGGAAACCCTCATCGCGGTGCTGATCGGCTGGGCGCGGGATTATCAATTTGATCCCGAACTGGTGGAAACGGGCTTCGGCCTGCGGGACGGGCCATGGCCGGCCTGGCGAATTGGAGTGGACAAGGAACACGCACTGTTGCTGCGCGGGCGGATTGACCGCATTGATGCCTGGCGTGATCCCTCCACCGGCGCGGCGCTTGCCGTGGTGATGGACTACAAATCCAGCAGCCGCACGCCGGATCGCGTGAAGTTGCATCACGGCCTGCAACTTCAACTGCCCGCCTATCTCGCGGTCGTCGAAAGTCTCCCGGAAGTCCGCGAAATGTTGGGCGCGGGTTCGCTTGCGCCCGCCGGGGTGTTTTACGTCAACCTGCGCGGCGATTTTTCCTCCGCCCGCTCGCGCGCCGAAGCGTTCGCCGATCCGGCGCGGGCCGTGCGGTTGGGTTTTCAACATGCGGGCCGTTACGACGAGACCTTCCTGGACAAACTCGATCCGCAGAGCATTGGGGAACAATTCAAAATCAGTTCACGCAGCCACGACCGCATGAACCAGACGGCGTTTCGCGAGTTGTTGAATCGCACGGTGGAAAACCTGCGACGCTTCGGCCGGGAGATATTTTCCGGCAAATTGGCGCCCGAACCATTTCGCAAAGGCACGGAGACGGCGTGCGCCTGGTGCGAGTACGCCGCGATCTGCCGGTTTGATCCGTGGACGCAACCCTTCCGCGCGCTGTCGGCACCGCCCAAACCGCCCGCTACCGCCGGTGCAGTCAAGGAGCCGAAACCGAAACGCGGCCGAAAATGCTCACCCAAGTCATGAGCGCTCCGACATCGCAACAACGTGACGCCATTGAGGCACGGGGCAATGTGCTCGTCGCCGCCGGCGCCGGCACGGGCAAGACGAGCACCATCACCGCGCGCTGTCTCGACCTGATCGTCAACGAGCAGTGTTCGCTGCACGAAATCCTGATGGTTACATTCACCGAGGCGGCGGCGGCGGAGATGCGCGACCGCCTGCGCCGGGCGTTGCGCGAGCAAGCCGACAACGCGCCGGATCCGGACACAACCGCGCGACTGGCCGAGGAACTGGCCCTGCTGGACACCGCGCCCATCTCGACGTTGCATGGCTTCTGCCTCGAACTGGTGCGGCGTAATTTCCATGCGCTCGAACTGGACCCGCAATTCACAGTGCTCGACGAAGCCCAAACGAAGCCGCTCATTCACGCGGTGTTGGACGGACTGTTTGAGCGGCATTACGCCGGCACGACGAGCCATGCAGCCAATGTGCGTGAATTGATCCGGCAGTACGGCAACGGCCGCGACGATGCCATTCGCAGCCTTGTGGTCGAGATTCACCGGCATACCCAGGCGCTGGCTTCTCCGCAGAAATGGTTTGATGATCAAGTGGCCGCGTTCAATCAGGCCGAACCAACCGCGTGGCGCGAAAGCTTGGTCACCGGCACGGCGGAATGGGCGCAGTTGTGGCGGGAAACCATCGAGCCGTTTGCCCAAGGCAGCACGAACGTGAGGTTGTGTGCAACGGCGCTCGACGAACTGCTGGCCAAACCGGATTTTGCCGCCGCGGCGAAGACGGTTGCCGAGATTGTCACCGCTCACGAGATGAAATGGGATCGCCTCAAGAAGGATTTCCGCGATCCCATCAAATCGTTCTTCACCGAAGCCGCGTTTCTGCGCGAGTTGACCGACGACGATGGCGCGCCACTGGCGCAGGATTGGTCCTGGGCGCGCGGGCCGATGCTCACGCTACTGACGCTGGCGCGGGAATTCGGCGAAGACTTCGCGAAGGCCAAGCGCGAACTCGGCGGAATTGATTTTGCCGACCAGGAACAGTTCGCGTTGCGGTTGCTGCTGGACGACGCGGGCCGGCCCACCCCCATCGCGCTGGCCTGCCGCGAGCGTTTCCGCTTCGTGTTCGTGGACGAATGTCAGGACATCAACGCGGCGCAGGATGCGATTCTGCGTGCCGTGAGCCGCGAAGGAGCGGAGGCAAACCGTTTCCTCGTCGGGGATGTCAAGCAGAGCATCTATCGTTTTCGGCTCGCCGACCCGCGGATTTTTCAGGCTTACGAGGCGCGTTGGAAGAATGCCGGAAACGACGGTGCGTGCCTGCCGCTCTCGAAGAATTTCCGCAGCCGCGAGGCGTTGCTGCAATTCATCAATCCTTTGTTTCGCGCACTGATGCGGCCCGTCATCGGCGGGCTGCGTTACGATGCCGATGCGGAATTGCGGTTTGGCGATCCGGCCGGCCGTGCCGCGCTTTCACTTTCCGCAAGGACTCCAACCGCGAATGGTGAACCCACGGCGTGGCCGGAGCCGCCGGAGGTTTCGCCGCGCGTGGAGTTGCACGTGATTACGAAGGCGGAAGACTCCGAAGCGAATAGCAACACACCGGAAAGTGAAGCGACCGGCGGCGAGGTGCCCGAACTGCAAACCACCGAGCGCGAGGCGCGATTGGTGGCGTTGCGGCTCAAGACGCTCAAGGAATCGGAGCATCGCGTGTGGCGGCGCGAGACCGGGCGGTTCGAGCCGGTGGCGTATCGCGACATGGTGGTGTTGCTGCGCGGCGTCGCGGGTCGCGCGGAGGTTTTCGCCAAGGAGTTTCACCGCGCCGGTGTGCCGTTGCACGCGGAGCGCGCGGGCTTTCTCGACGCGCTGGAGGTAACCGATCTGCTCAATCTGCTGCGGTTGCTGGACAACCCGTTGCAGGACGTGCCGTTGCTGGCCGTGTTGCGCTCACCGCTGGTTGGGTTGACCCCGGATGAACTGGTGCAGATACGGCTCGCGTATCGCAAAGGTCCTTTGTGGACGGCGCTCAAATGCTGGCTGGATGGCCGCCGGGAAGAATTGGCCACGGACCGCCCCAAAGATCACGCATCACGCAGCACGCATCACGGACCAGGCGATCAGGAACTGGCCCGCAAGCTTCGCACGTTTGTCGAACAATTCAGCCAGTGGCGCGAACGCGTTCGTCATTCTTCCTTGTCCCATTGTCTCGAAAGCGCGCTGGCAGACACGCACTACGAAGCGTTGTTGCTGGCGGGCGAACGCGGCGCGGCGCGGCGGGCGAACGTGCGCCGGCTCGTGGACCTCGCGCGCCGCTTCGATCCATATCAGCGCGAGGGCTTGTTCCGCTTCCTGCAATTTATCGCGGAACAGGAGGCGGCCGAGGTGCGGCATGAGCCTGCGGCGTTGAATCATGAAAACGCCGTGCGGCTGATGACCATTCACGCAAGCAAGGGTCTGGAGTTTCCCGTCGTGGTGCTGGCGGGGCTGGGCAGCCGGTTCAACACGCGCGACCTGAGCGGCGACATTTTGTTGAACGGCGACCTGGGCTTGTGCCCGAAAGTTCTGCCGCCGGAATCACGGCGGCGTTATCCCAGCATCGCGCACTGGCTGGCGGCGCAACGCGAACGGCGCGAGCTGCTCGGGGAAGAGATGCGGCTGCTGTATGTGGCCGGCACCCGCGCCCGCGACACGCTCATCCTCACCGGCTCGGCGACGCGCCGGGACGAACTTGCGCGCTGGCAGGAACCCGCGTCCATCACTGATCACGCGCTGGTGAAAGCCACCGGCTATCTGGACTGGCTGCGGCTGTGGTTTGCGCAATGGGCAAAACCGGAGGAATGGTCGGGCGAGCGCGAGGGCGCAAACGATTTATTACGGTGGAAATTTTACGACGCCAACGACGCCAGCTTTGCGCTGCCTGACCCGGCAACCGTCGCCGGGGATTCCCGGATCAAACCGCCAACCACCGCCGAACTTGCCGTGCTGAATCAAATCCTCGCGGCGCATTACCCGCACGAGGCCGCCACTCGCGAGCGGGCCAAAACGTCGGTGAGCGCGCTGCGCCGCCGGGCGATGGCGGTGGAGGAGGAGGCGGCAACGGCGTTCTCCTTTCAACGTTTCGCCGCGCGCAGACCAGGCCGTGTCGCGTCGTCCGCCACCCTCAGCGCTGCGGAAAGCGGCACGGCGCATCACACGTTCATGGAGTTGGTGTCACTGGACCGCGCGGAGAGCGAACTGGATTTGCGGAGCGAAGCGCAGCGCCTGCACGAAGCCGGCGCCTTGACCGCGGAAGAAATCGCGGCGCTGGATTTCGATGCGCTGGCGGTGTTCTGGCAATCCGATCTGGGACGCCGGGTGCGCGAGCGGCGCGGGCAGGTGCAGCGTGAGCTGCCCTTCACGGCGCGATTCAATGCGAGGGAGTTGCGGGCACTGAACCTGGTTGCCGCGGGTTCGGAATTGCCCGACGACGAATTCGTGGTCGTGCAGGGCTTCGCGGACCTGGTGGTATTGCCGCCCGGGGAAATCTGGCTGCTGGATTTCAAGACGGACCGAGCCAAAGCTGCTGACTTGCCCGCGAAGGTCCAATACTACGAGCCGCAGTTGAAATCGTACGCGCTGGCTTTATCGAGGATTTATCGCCGGCCCGTGACCGAGGGCTGGCTGTGCTTCCTGGACGCACGAGAATCCATCCGCGTTTCAGTTTGATGCCGCCGTGCGCAGTCCCTTCCTTTTTGCACTCGAAGTATGCGCGCCATGCGACCGATCCCCAGAGCGAAAGGGACGAAGGCCAAGCCGACATTCTACAATGGCCGGGTGACACCTTTCCGAAGTCATCTCTGACCCGTTTCCGTTTCCAATCAGGTAAAAAGTACGACCACAAAAAAGTTCGTAACACGTAGGTGCGGCCCACCTTGGCGCTGGCCACGCCATTGGTCAACTGCATGACGTTGGTCCGGCCGTTCATGACATCATAGCGTCCAATTCACGATTCAGCGGTTTAGAAGTCGTGAAGACAGTATTCTCCGGTAAAAGCAACGAAAGGTTTCTTTCTCAACTTGCCGCAGATAGGTCACGTGTGCCCAGCCAACGTCGTCAACCATGATATTTGGTGACCGGACAATCCCTGGCCCTTCACTGATAGTGACTGGCGACTGCCACTGACCGTCTGTTCGGCAAGCGACCTGAATTCGGTGCCGGGTTTCACCGTCGGGATACCGCCGCTCCACCCGCTTGTTCAAAGCCCAAACGGCATAGACCACACCAGATGGGGCTGAGAAGAGTTCAAGGCTCGGAGCGTCAGCAAGCAATCCGATCCCTTCCGCCGCCTGCGCATCATAGCCGTCCCAACCCGCCACTTTGCGGATATCGGGCCGCTCTTGACCCCGCAAGTCAGCAACGTAGATACCATCCTCGTCCCAACTCCACAAAATGCATGTGACATCCTGACCCCGAGCGATCGAGAGGTCCGTGAACTCGGCCCAGGATCCGCGACCTGAGCACACAATCTGCGGTTTGCTCCAGCGGTGGGAAGGGCCGAGTGAACTGTAGCACAACGCATCCCGTCCGTTTCGCCGCACCCATGCAGACTCAATGCTGCCAGAAGCCGGAACAGAGAAAGCGATGCGCTGCACCCATGATCGGCCCGGTCGTTCAACCTGAGCAAACTCCGAGTTGGTGCCTCCAGACATGTACACAGTACCGGCTTTGTCGAAACTCTGCGGATCTGGAATGGGCAGTCCCCACTTCGTTGGATAGACCTGACAAAAGCGGGCCACGAGCAAATAGCCGGCTTCATCCCCGGTGATGGGCAATGCGCCTTCGATCTGAAGGCCTTGGCTCGCAATCTCCGGTGACACCCGCACTTGGCAGCCCGCATCAGGCAGCATTTCCCCCGTCGCCAAACCTAGCTGCTTCAACTCGACTGGTATCGTAGCTTTCGCACCGGCGCCTGTCCCGCGGCGAGAGGTGGGGCCGACTTGAACGAGAACCGGGCGGCCAGCAGCAGAAACCCCCGCCTGGGGCATCCAACGCCAGCCTGCTGGCGGCGACTGGAGTTGAGGGCTTGTTAGAACTCGCCTTGCATCGCCATTGTTGATCTGCCAAGCCTCGAGGGAGCCCGTATCATCAAGGTAAGTGGCCAGGATGATTTCTGGTTCCAGAGATGTAAGCAATGCAAAGGGACGCTTCAGGTTGCCACGGAGCCAATGTTTCTCCACCTTCCAAGTCATTGGCTCTACACACAAAGCAATTTCCCTGAACCCATTTGGTTTGAGCAAAGGCAATGAGTCACCATTGTCGGCATTTGCTTGCGTCACCAGGATGATCAGGGCCAAAAAGCCAACGCAATTGTAACGCACAGTCTCACTTAAGAAATATTGAAAATACGGCGTCCTAGCCCAGGCAAATTCTTGCCGCTGCCGCCACCGCCCCAACCCTGCTCTACCAAATCGAGTCAAAGCCAGTTTATTGCCCCATGCCATAGATCACCACCTTGCCGCCATCCGCCACGAAGATCTCACCCCAAAAAGGCGTCAGTCCCGGCTATTGTAAAGAATCGTCGCATCTTCGTCCTTTCAGGCAATTGGCCACGGTATGCCGACACCCCATCTGCAGGCGGCCCGCCATCCAATCCAACGTCATCACGGTTTCACGGCCTGTCCCACAAGCCCGTGCCCGCGTCGGTATGAAATCGTAATCTTCACACGCACCTCACGCGAAGCGGGAGAACTTCAAAGCACGCCGTCTTTTCCATGGTCCCGCGTTGACTCAATGCCCGGATTCACCCCACTTGCCAACCGCATCTTGGCAAAAGTGCAACCTAGATTGGCATTCACGGCAGACTGTGCGTGGACTTGGGCGACCCACACGGGCGCGTCCCAGAATTTGTGTGGGATGGCGTAGTTGAAAACCTGCCGCAGTCAGCTCAAGCACGTGCCATGGCACGGAACCAACCAATGGCACCTGGCTTCAGCCAGGTTGGATTCAGGCAGGGTTTGCGCTTTCCGGTTCGAGCGGCAACTGGTCCTGGTCGGCTGAGGTTTCGGCGTGCCCCCCGGCGGACTCCGCTTCAGTTGTTTCGGCTGGCGATGCGGTTTCCGTTTGCACCCGCACCAAAGCCGGGCGCAACAGCCGGCCTTGGAAAGTAAAGCCAGCCGCCAGTGCTTCAGCCACGCGGGAGCCCTCGGGCGGGGTTTTGCCGTCTGCCCATTGATGGCGCTCCGGATTGAACAGCTCCGCCGGTTCCGGCACGTAAGGCACCAGACCGACCCGGCGCGCGGCATCGCGGCAGGCGTTCTGGAATTGATTGAGTTGCGCGATCAAGTTCATCTGACCCGCACGTTCAGCGGCGTGATACAGGGCGTAAACGTGGTCGAGGGTATGAACCGCCACGTTGAGCCAGTCGTTCTCGGCGCGGCGCATTTTCTCGACCTCCAGCCGCAGGTTGGCTTTTTCGCCGTCATTCATCTTTTGCATGAATTCGGTGAAGTCGCGGACCTCGCCGGCCATGCGTTCGGACATTTCGCGCGCCAGCGCCGCGGTTTTGTCCGCCTGCTCCTGTGCGTACTGCCAGTGATTGGTGGCGCCGCTGATCTGCGCGGCAACGGTTTCGAGTTGTTGAATCTTCTCCAGCGCCGTGCCCACCGCGCTGACCTCAAGGAGTTTGAGCGCGGCGCGGTATTCGAGGTAAAACGGCACCACGCCGAGCAGCGCACCCAGGCTGACACAGATCACAATGGCCGTGATTTCCCACTGCGGCAACGGTCCCTGGCCCTGGGCATAAACAAAATAGGCGAGTACCAGCATAAAGCCGTCTCCGAGAAAGAACGGCCACTTGGGCACATTGAAATCCGTCGCGTTGCGCATCGTGGCCCAGCTTCAGGGAAAGCGGGGGGAAGTTCAAGCAGATGCGTGCCCGCATGCTTGGGGAGCGCCCGCGCCTCGCGTGCGTCCGGCTGCGCCTCGGAGCCGAACCGACGCGCGCCCTCGCGCGTGGAAACGAGCGCGGAGGCGCGCCCGCGCGGTTGACGAGGGCGTCAACCGCCGCACGCGAGGGCGCATGCGCTTCCCATTGCAGGCTGAGATGCGCGCCCTCGCGAATGCTGCCAGGAATGGCTTTTGACTTTTCGCCCTCGTGTGCTAAAAACGTCTCCGATAAGAACCGTCCCGGACACTCATTGCGAATTCTTCTGGAGACGAATGAATTTGAACAGACCCAGGGCCAACCGCCATCACGCCGAAGCCGCCCACAGCCTGCCGGAGGCGATCATCGCGGTGCTGGTGATGGGGGTCATGTTGATTTCGCTTTACGCGGGTTTCTCCTCGGGCTTTTCAATCGTGCAATCTTCGCGCGAGGAACTCCGCGCCACCCAGATCCTTCAGCAACGCCTGGAAACCATCCGGCTGTACCGATGGAGTCAACTGCTGGATACGAACAACTATCTGGCGCCAACGTTTGTGGAATATCTCGCGCCGGCCGGTCAGACGAACCCCGCAGGCGGGGTCGTTTATTACGGGAGCATCACGCTGCGCCCGCCGCCGGATCTGCCGGAGGCTTATCGCAACCATCTCCGGGAAGTGACGGTGAAGGTTTATTGGACCAATCAGAGTGGCAGCACGGAAATCGTGCGCAGCCGCCAGATGCAGACGTTTGTGGCGCGGCACGGGATGCAGAATTACCTCTTGCGACCATGAAGCTGCGCCCTGACCTTCCAAAAGCCAACCCGTGCGCCGTGCGCGGCCGGCGCGGCGTCCGCGGCCTGTCGCTCACGGAATTGATCGTGGCGACCGGCATGGGCATGGTGGTGCTGATGATCCTCGGCGTGTTGAGTGTTCATGCGTTGCGCAGTTTCGTGGCGATGGGCAATTACGCCAGCCTGGATGCCCGCAACCGCCTCGCGCTCGACAAAATGTCCCGGGACATCAGGCAGGCAACGGAGGTAACGATTTTCGAACCTGACGGGCCGGTTCGCCGGCTGAAGCTGACGAATGCTTTCACGGGCGGCACTTTGGAGTACACATGGTATGCGGAGGATCGAATGCTTTACTGTGACACGGATGGCGAGCCGGCCGTTTATCTGACGGAATGTGATGATTGGAGCATTGCGATGTACCGCCGCAATCCACAGCCGGGCGTCACCAATCTGTTCTTCCCCACCGCGGACAAGCGCCTCTGCAAATTGGTGGAAATGAACTGGACTTGCTCCCGCACTCTTCTCGGTAAGAAGTTTCAAACCGAGAGCGTGCAATCAGCCCGCATGGTCCTGCGGAACAAACAATGAATCCCTCTGGACAGAAACCGCGATCGCCTCTGCGCCAGGTTGGCGGCAGCGTGCTGGTGATCACGCTTTTCATCGCCCTGCTGTTGGGCATGGTGCTCACGAGTTATCTGCTGCTCATCCGGGCGCAGAATGTTTCGGTCGCACGGTCACAAGCCTGGCACACCGCCCTGACGGCCGCCGAAGCCGGCGTGGAAGAAGCCCTGGCTCAACTTAATGTCGCGCCGCTGACCACCAATCTGGCCTTCGATGCTGTTTGGCGCTCCGAGGCCGACGGCTACGTACTGGACCAGCCGCGCAACTTGAACGTTGGCCCCAATCTGGCCGGCAGCTCCTACTCCGTGCGTATTCTCTCCGCGACTCCACCCGTGGTTTCCGCCTCCATCTATGCCACTGGCTACGCCAGCGTGCCGGCCATCTCCGTCACGCTGACCCGCACGCTGGAAGTCACCACGACCAATGCGCCGTTGTTCAGCGTGGGGGCAGTCGTCCGCGACGGCTTCAACCTGAATGGTTACAGCTTCACGGCGGACAGTTACGATTCGGATAGCTGGCTTTACAGCAACAAGATTGCGGGCGGCAAATACGATCCCAACAAACGCAAGCAAAACGGTGGCGTTGCCAGCACGTTGGGAATCCTCAATGCGAGCCAGGTGGAGATCCTGGGACCACTATTTCTCGGCGCAACGGCGGCCGACAATTTCGCGTCCGATTTCCCGGTCTTCAATGACTTCAACGCCGACCTCCCCGAGGTCACCACGCCGGTTCTGCCGGGGAGTGTCAGCGCCCCCGGAGGCAGATGGTTTGATGAGATTTACTATGACTACTGGCTGGACAAGCCCCAGCATCAAACCGTCAGCCTGGACGGTTCCGTCCGGGTGAAGGATGCTGTCCATGCCGTGCTGTATGTCACCGGTAATGTGAACATCACGAACCTGTGGATTGGCGAGGATGCCAGTCTGAAACTGTATGTGGGCGGTGGCAACGCCATTATCGGGCGACTCTTTGTGGCCGAAGCTGCGGCTGCGTTTCAGTATTACGGCCTGCCGGGGAACACGAACATTGTGCTGGCGGAGACGACCAATTTCATCGGCACCATCTACGCCCCCAATGCGTGCCTTACCACCGCCGGCAGCGGGAGCGCGCTGGATTTTCAAGGTGCGCTGGCCGTCCAGTCCGCCGAGCTGTTCAAGCATTTTCGACTGCACTACGATGAGAATCTGCATCGCTCGCCAGTGCATGGGCCGCTTCGAGGATTCATCGTGACCGGCTGGCGGGAACTATAGCCAGCGCGCAATCGGCGTGGTGCGTTGGGGGCAATTTGGTGGCCCCTGTGCCGGTTCGATGAACCACGTCGGAACAGGGCGACCTCAAGGAGCGAGGGCGCGATAGAACCGCCAGCTCTCCGGCGCGTCTATGACGATCAGCCGGGTGGCGCAGTCGTCCCGGTTGGTGAGCACCGGAATCCAAGACTGCAGGTTGGTTGAACCTTCAATTACGTAAAAGATGTTGGTTCGTCCCCGGAGGGTGAACAGGAACTGTCCATTCGTGTAGGCCACCGTGTGCAGCAGCGGCCTGATCGGAGGTTCTCCCGCATTCAAAGCATCAACGGAAACGGTGGAAGCTTGATTGGCACCCGGCGGGGAATATACACGCCAAACACTGTCCCAATTGTCGCAGACATAAAGGTTGCCCACGTTGTCCCACGCCACGTCGGTGTGATCGTGGTAGGGCGCGGGCGTGAGGGTTTGGACGTCCGAACCATCGGCGGTGCTGAACAGGCGCACCCCGCCTCCGGTACGGGCCAGGCCGGTGCCCGATCCTTTGAAAGCCACGGCCACGTACTGGCCTTTCGGGTCCACCGCGATGCCGGAGGCGCCGCGCATGGTGTTGTCACCGCCGCCGATGCGCCAGTCGGCGTTGGTGAGTGCGTTGCCGGATTCCTCGAACGCGGGAAAGCGCAGGACCCGAGCGGCAGGATCCCCGGCGGCTTCGACCTGTTGGATGGCGTAAATGTGGTTGCTCCGGTCCAGCGCCAGATCAAAGGGAGACAGGCTCAAGTCCGAGTTGGTGCCGACGGGAACAATGGTGACACCGAGGTCATTCGTGGCCACGCTGCCGTTGCCGGTGACGGCCCAGCGGCGAATGCCCGCGCCGCCCTCAGTCACATCGGCCATCCAGATACGGGTGGTTAGCCCGGTGCCGGTAATGAACGGCCCGCTCAGATTTGCCGCGCCACCATTGGGCCGGTTGTCCGCCCGCAGCACCAGTTGGCGTGAGTTGACGGCCAGAGTCTGGTCAAAGCGCAAGACCAAGCCGCCGCCAATCCAATCGTTGACATAAAGATAATCATCGTCCGAAATCTCGATCTTCCACGGACTGGTGCCGGTTCCCGACCAAAGCCAGCCGCCCGTGGCAAACGATCCTTCCTCTGCCGGGCTGCCATCCGCGTTGAGCTTGAACAGGCCCAGGCGGTCCCCCGGCTCGAAGTCCGGGTTCAGGCCGAGTTGTCCATTGCCGACGAACACGCGGCCATAGTAGGGGCTGTTGGTGTTTTGGTTCACCGCGATGCCCTGCGGTTGGAAGACGTAGTTACCTGGATTGAAGTCATCGCTGATCTGCCGCCATTCGTTGTAGCCGTGGGCCTTGGCGGTGATGCGCACCCGATAATGTCCCAACGGCACGAAGTCATCGAAGTCATTTTTCACGTCCCAAACCACGGTGTTGGGTCCCCGCAAAGTGCCAGGAGCGCCACCGGGGATTTCGATGGTGCGGACCACCGAATTTGTCTCGGAGAGAATCTCCAGTGTCACCCCGGCGCTGGCGGGTTCGTTCAACAAGTAGCTGATGTACGAAAGCTCGCAGGGCACATAGACGGTGACGTTGGTGGAACTGCCGGCAACACTGCCGGTGAAGCGGATGTTGGTGGCATACACGTTCGCGTGGGCGGACCAAGAGACGTTTATGAGCAACAGACCAATCGCGCCGCTGCTCAAACGACGGACGAAAGTGCTTGCCCGTGCGAAGCGAACAACGCGGCGGAGGTTGGAAACAAGCGAGCGATACATGAGACGCAACGGGGGCGATGGCGTGGCGCCAAGCCGCGCGTTGGTTGGCGATTTGGGATTCACGTTGTGTGGCATTATTCCGGGACGGCGAATTCGATTCTCGCAGGCAGCATAAGGCGGGAAACTCGCCGGTCAAGTGGCTTGTCCAGTTTGTCCAGTTTGTCCGGTTCTGCGGTTACGAAATCTGCGGCACGCAGGAAACCGGGCTTGTCACGCTGCGTGCATTGGCTGTGCGTTTGGCGAACGGTTTTGCGGTTGTGGTGGGGAGCCATTTGTCGAGCCACTCCTCGGGGACCGCTGCCCACACCCCAGAAATGAAACGGAGGCATCCACCACTGGCGAATGCCTCCGTGAAACTCCGAACCGAGTGTTTACTGGCGTTTGATGCGGTAGAACTGCTGGCTGCCGCCCACGGCCCGCACGGCTTTGAAATTGCCGTTGCTGCCGGTGACGGTGGCGCTGACGTCACCATAGTTCCCGTTGACCGCCGACGCCTCTTGCAGAACGAACGCGGAAGCCGCAGCCGAAGCCGGCCCGGTGAAATCAATTTCCACGTTGCCACCCACCACCTTCACGACGGTGATCGTTATGGTGGGCTGCGTCAGGTCCACAACGCGGACGTTGTCGAAAATCACGGCGGCGGCGACATCCGTGCCGATGGAATCGTAGGCGTCCACAAAGCCCAGCATGACGTTGCCGGAGGTGTAGGGCGTGGTGTTGGCATAACTCATAATGACGATGTTGTTCATCTTCAGTGTGACCAACTGCCCCACCTGACTGACTTCCACGTCCACCCAACTTGGCTCGAGACTGAAGTTCGGATTGCTGGGGGCCCCGGCGTAGCGGAAGGGCGGGGCCTTGAATACCTGGGTCAGTGTCGAGGCATTGCGCCCGGGCGTCAGCGCCGTGGGATTGTTCCCAGCGGTAGTGGGCGAACTGTAGAGCACATAATCGCCCAGGGCGGCGGCATCGGTTTCCACGCCGTAAAAGAGGCCGTCGAAGGTCCAGCCCGCCGGTACGCCGCCGGCACTGTTGCGGAACCAGTTCGTTTTGGTGCCGGAATGATTGATACCAAAGAGCGAGTACTCGGTAGTGGCCACGGTACCGACGATCATATACATGTCAAAGCGGAGCGCGTAGTCGCCCGCGAATGACTGATTGCGGGGGTACACGTTGACCGCTGCGGCTCCCGGGATGCCATCCAGTTTGTTCACCTGGAGGAGCAGTCCAAACGTATCGCCCGACGAATTGGGCGCGGCCGGAACGCCCAAGAAGCTGTAGTAATCGAAGCCAAGGAGGATGTTGGCGTCGTTGGCCGGTGCGACGCTGTTTGTGTCGGCGTAATACACCGTCCAGTTGGTGATGGAGTCCGTGTAAGTGAAAGTTTCCGCAAACAGCACGGTTTCCGGCGCGCGGTCGTCGTCGGTGATGGTAGTGGTGGCCGTGTTGGTGGCGGCGGTAAAACCCGTGCCCGCCTGCAACCCTACGGTAACGGTGCGCGCGCCATCCACCACCGCGTTATCAATCGGGTAGATGAGGCGAATGCTGGTGTTCACGACCCCGGGATCAATGTAGGCGGGCAGGTTCGCCAGGGAGTAGTCGGTGTTCAACACGGCGCTTCCGGAAAGCACGAGGTTGGCTTCGTCCAATTGCAGGAACACATTGGTGTCGCCCAAGCGGCGAAGGGCCAGGTTGGCGTAGTCGTAGGCCAACCGCTCGTAGATGTTGGTCGAAAGCGAAACCACCTGGAGCTGTGGGGTTTCATTGTCCACAATTACCACCGTGGCGGATGCCGGAGGTGCCACCACGTAATTCTCACCGGGTGCCAGAGTTAAAACGACCGTCTCAGTCAACTCGGCCACCGAGTCGTCTATCGGGTTGATCACAACTTCAACCGCGCTGGCACTCGCAGGTAAGACTGCGACGCCGGGTAGAGTCACATAATCCACGCCGTTTGATGCCGTGCCGCTCAAGGTGTAATTGACGCTGAGTGCCGCACTGGTGTCGCCCGTGCGCGTGATGGTAAACGTACCAATGTCTGGACCCGCCTCCGAAGCGTCAGGGTCAGCCGCTGTCACGCTCACCTCGGTTGGAATTTCGAGAACGGTGAGAGTGAACGACGCTTGCGTGCCGTCAAAACTCGTGGTGCAAACCGTAAGCCCACCCGGTGACCAAAATCGTGCATACTCCAGGCTGTTGTCCACGGTAACCAGGTTTCCAGCTGCGTCGAAGGCGAGGTCGCGAATGACATTACCTGCATCGAAGGTTTCCTTGAAGTCGCCAGTGGTCATGTCAAAAAACCACACGTTGCCTGTGCCTCCCAAGACGCTTGCGGTTGCCACCGTCCCACCCGCCTCGTTGAGGCCCAAGCCCATTGTGTAGGTGTAAGTATTTCCCGTATCCCATAGCGATGTATTGATCGGCCACGAAAGCGCCCCGTCGAACTTGCTGATTGCCGGCGCTTGACCTGCGGCGGCTCGGTACTGGTTCAGGTACCAGTTGCCACTGCTATCGCGGGCAACGTCGCGTGGATAGAATGTGTAAAAGTCGGGACCAATGACTTGTGTGCCGGTGTCATCAGGATTAGCTGTGGCATTGGCGCCGAGGTCATACATGATAAGGCCCTTGCGACCGGGGGCGCCGCTATAATAGTTGCCGTCCACCACGTAGATCTTCCGATCGCCGCCCGCTTGCGTGCCTTCCGCCCAGATGCTTTCCACATACTGGCTCGCCGTCTTGTTACTCTCGTCAATCAACTGCGTGGCCACGCTCAGGTCCTCGTTGAACCCGTAGGCCAGATCGTTGTAAAAGCTCGTGACATAAAGCAGGTCATCGTCCTTGCCAAGGTTGCATTTGAACGGCGAGGAGTAGAAAGTGCCATCGATTGTCCAGTCCACTCCGCCAGTGTAAGGGCCACCGACGGCTACACCATCTGCCCGCAAGACGTAGATGCCGTCGGGTGTGGTACGACCAGCGCCGGTGGTGCCGCTGCCATTCCAGTTGTTGACGATATACACTTTGCCGAAGTTCGTGCTGGCTGGGTTCTTGTTGATCGCCACACTCGTTGGGTACCAATAATTACGATCAGTTCCGTCCGGAACATACTGCGTCCAACCTCTGGAGGTGTTGCCCGTGACGATGATTTGATACGAGGTGTAGCCGCTCATATCGAAGTTGTGTGTGCCCGGCGTGGTCGCCAAGGACACCGGATTCCCACCATCTCGGAGCACTGTCACGCTGGCTGCCTCCTGGTTCAGGACGAACGAAACTGTGTCGCCGCTTCGGGTAACCCCTGAGGCGTATGGAGTGCCCCACGTTTTGGCAACCATCAAGGTAAAGCTCAGGGCAATGATCAAGCACCTGAGAGAACTGCTTTGGAGGAGTGTTTTCATAGACTGAACTGATCGGTTGATTAATGACTGCTCGGTTTCGACGTCGCCTTGATCTCCCGGTGCGCTGCTTTGGCCAACGTCCTTATGCCGCGATAACTAGGTTGAAGGCATCCTAAACCTCGACGCTGGAGATTCAACCAGAAAATTCATCACAGAAGATTCCTCGTTGGTCAGACTATCGCCAGGTTGCCGCAGGGTAATTGGTAGCCAGAGGGAAGCTGCCGACGACGCAATCGGTTTGGACAGGCTACTCGAACCGGCGCGCTTCAGCGAAGCCGAAGTTTCATTGACGGCAGGCCGCGCGCTGGGAAAACCACAGCCAATCCTGATTGCTGGCAAAGGTGCTGATGCTGGCCGCAGTGTAGTTGTAACGGACGGGGATTTTCAGGACCGGGGTCTGCCATTGGCGAAGTTCCGCGTGACCGTCCGCGAACGAAAAACCGCAACCCCATTTATGATACGAGCCGGGCACGTCCGGGAACACGGCCATGTTGTTGTTCACCTGTAAATACCCGTCGTTCATGCTGCTCATGTTTTCTTCGCAGAAGACAAACGTCTTGCTCGGACCGGGGCAGTTGAGGATTTCGTTGATCTTGATGTACGCGCCATAGCTGGGATTGTAACTCCGGGTGGTGTAGAAGGAGTACACATTCCCCACCTGACTGTTCATGGAATAAGTCCGCAACCGCTGCCCATTGGACGAGGGAATGTTGTCGGCCGGACATTTGTACACGGCAATCTGCCCGCTCATGTAGGGCCCCAGGATGGACGTGGTGTAATAGAAGGTGTTGGTGTTGGCGTCGTAATTGCCCCAGCCCTGGCTGGCGCCACTGCACCAGGAGCGGGCATTGAGCGTCGGGTCGGTGGGTGAATTCCCCGCACCCAACGGAGCATTGGGCAACATCACATCGTTGAAGTCACCGGCATACGTCTGCCACCCGAATTGCAGTTGGCGCAAGTTGCTCAGGCATTGGACGGCGTGGGCCTTGCTCTTCGCCCGGGCCAGGGCGGGCAGGAGCATGGCCGCGAGGATGGCAATGATGGCGATGACCACAAGCAACTCAATCAGGGTGAAACCGCGGGACCGTGGCAACGCGGAACCGACCCGTGCAGGCGAACTGGAGGCGATTAAAGACTCATTCATAGGTTTCTGCCGTTATTGAGTGGTGGCCAAGGCATGCACTTCATCCGTGCCGCGGATGAAACTGCCCACGTACCGCTTGCGGGGTACCCATTCCGCGTGGCCGTCGCCAAAGACCACGTTGCCGCCATCGGCCCCGTGGTTGTCGCCGGGATCGGGAAAATCTTCGTTAGCCCGATCGCCCGGGCCGGCGTCATCCGCGTCGTAGATGATCCAGACATCCGAAGGGCTGGCCTTCTGGCCGAGGAAATTGTAGCGCGTACCGCCTTGGGGCGTCAGATAGATGCGGGCCGCCGCCGTGCGCTGGGTCTTGCGCTCGTTGACATTGCGCGGGCCGCCGATGGTGTTGCCGTTTTGTCCGGCAAAGAATCCCGCCACTTCATAACTATGGCCATTGGTGCCGTTGCGGCCCGGCGCATTATTGAGCAGATCGCGCAGATACCGGGAGTTGCCGTGCATCCGTTCCGTGTACAGCATCACGCCGGAATTGTTCAGCGCCGAGCCAAACGGACCGGGATCATTGGGCAGCAGGTTGACGGTGGCATTGGCGTCAACGGAGTTTCTGGTGGAGGGACACACGAATCCCCTGGCAGTGGCGAAATACTGCGGATACAACCAGTTCAAGTCGTCATCGGCGTAATTGATGACTCCGCTCAAGGCGCCTCGGGGATCGTCATCCCCATACATCTGACTGCCCAACCCCATCTGCTTTTCGTTATTGAGACAACCGATCCGGTGCGCCCGCATTTTGGCCTTGCTCAACGCCGGCAGGAGCATCGCCGCCAGAATGGCAATGATCGCGATCACGACCAGCAATTCAATCAGGGTGAAAGCTCGTGCCGGTCGCGACGGGCAGCGCGTTCCATCAACGAGGATTGGCAGGCGTCGTCTCCTCCTGCTGCTTTGCCTCAGTGGTCCGCCGGCCTGAATGGAGCCGAACATACCGAGTTGGGATTGGGAAATGCTCAAATCCCGGAGGCATCCGCTGGTGGGCGGATGCCTCCGCAAACCTCCGAGCCGGTTGGTTACTGGCGTTTGATGCGATAAAACTGCTGGCTGCCGCCCACGGCGCGCACGGCTTTGAAATTGCCGTTGGTGCCGGTGATGGTGGCGCTGACATCGCCATAGGCTCCGTTGACTGCCGCCGCCTCTTGCAGAACGAACTCGGACGCCGCAGCCGAAGCCGGTCCGGTGAAGTCAATTTCCACGTTGCCACCCACAATCTTCACTTCGGTGATGGTCACGGTGGGTTGGGTCAAGTCCACGACGCGAACGTTGTCAATGACGACGTAGGACGAAGGGAGGCCGATGGAATCATAAGCGTCCGTGTAGCCGATCATGATGTTGCCGCTCTGATACGGGGTGGTGTTCTCGTAACTGAAGATGACGGAGTTGTTGATTTTCAAGGTGATGATGTTGCCAATCTGGCTGACTTCCACGTCCGCCCAGATCGGGGTGGCGGGGAAGCGCGAGAGATTGTTGGCCGGCGCGCCGGAGATCGCCCACGGCGGCGCTTTGAACACGTCGGTGAGCGTGGTGGCCACCCGGCCCGCGCTCAATGCCGTTGGGTTATTGGCGGCGGTGGTGGGCGAACTGTAGTTCATGTAATCGCCCAGTCCGGCGCCGTCGGCTTCCACGCCGTAAAACACGCCGTCGAAGGTCCAGCCCGCCGGGACGCCACCGGGACTGTTGCGGAACCAATTGGTTTTGGTGCCCGAATGATTGATGCCGAAGAGCGCGTATTCCGTGGACACCGCATTGGGCAACACCACGCTGAGGAACATGTCAAAGCGCAATGCGTAGTTTCCGCTGAAACTTCGGCCGATGGGATAGAGATTGATGGCGGCGGCAGAACCGGTGCCATCCTTGTTCACCGTCAGGAACAGCCCCGAGGTGTCGCCCCCGCCGTTCGGTGCGGGTGGAATCCCTTGCGAACTGTAATCGAATGCGAACGCCGCCGTGTAATCCGGCACACCGTCGTTGGCGGCGAAAAACAAGTTCCAGTTGGCCGAGCTGTCCACATTGAAGTTATCGGCGAACAGCACGGTCTCCGGTGGATACGTGGCATCCACCAACGTAATGGAAGCGGAGGCCGGCGAGCCAATGGTGTATTCCCCCGCGCCCGCCGCGACCAGACTCACGGTGATCGTCTCATTGCCCTCGTAGAGGTTATCCTCCAAGGGATAGACCTTGATCTCCTGCGTTTGCTCGCCAGGATTTAAGGGCAGCAGGCCATCCGCGTAATAATCCACGCCGTTCTCCGCCGTGCCGGTGAAAGCGAGATTGAAGTCGAAGGGTTGGGCATTGAGGTCGCCCAAGCGGGTGATCCGGAAGGTGCCATAGTCATTCACACGCTCGTACATCTGGGGAGTCACACTGGTAATCGTAAGTTGGGGTGCTTCGTTATCCGCGATAAAAATGGTGGCGGTACCGCTATGCTGATAATCGGGACTGTCGGACAGGGTCAAAATCACAGTTTCGGTCGCCTCCGCCACCGCGTCGTCAATTGGCGTAACGGTGATGTGGACTTCCGTGGCGTTCGCGTCAAAAGTAATCGAGCCGGGCAGTGCCACATAATCTTCGCCGGGCGTGGCGGTGCCTCCGACCGTGTAATTCACAGTGAGCGGCGCGCCGAGGGAAGTGCGCGTCAGGGTGAAGACGCCGGGGGTCGGGCCAGTTTCGGAGGCGTCCGGCACCGTGGCGGTCGCGGTCACGACCGTGGCGAAGTTGGTGATGCGAATGTTGTCCACCAGGCTGAACGCCAGGTTGGTGGCATTGATATCGGTGGAAGCCCCGGCATTGATGTCGAATTGCCCGAACACAATGTTGGCGCCCCCAAGGAATCCGTTGGTGCTGACGTCAATGGTCGCGATGAGCAGGCCGTTGATCGTGTAAGTGATGATGTTGCCGACCTTCCGCAGCGAAATGTCGTTCCATCGCATCCCGGCCGAACCGCCCTGCGTCTCTCCGGTTTGCTGGGGATAGAGCGCCAGTTGTTCCGGTGGCGCAGCGACCGGCGGGAAGGTGGATTGATAATACTCGTGCGTGTTGTTCCGCGAACCGACTGTGCCCGCCGCATACACCCCGCTGGCATCTTGCAGACTGGCCGAAAACGCCGGGGTGTAAACCCGGTAGTCCGCCGTGGTGCCCGTGCCGTCGCCGCTGGCCCCAATGAACACCGAATCAATCTGCGTGGGCACTTGCGCCGAGACGGCGGCGGTGCCGAAGCCAGCCCCACCAATCTGCGTCGAACCTGCCCCGCCGCCATTCAGCGGACCATTGAAGTTCAGCCACCAATCCCAGCGCATCTCGAAGTTCTCCGTGATGCTGAATCCCGCCGGAGAGGCACTGGAGCCGGAAGGGAAGGCCTGCACCAGGGGATCGAGATTGGCCTGCAGTTTCAACCCGCGCGTGGTCCCGCTCGAATTGGGCGCCGGTGGGATGCCCACCGTGCTGTAGTCGAAGAAAAGGTCCGCCGGATTGTAGCCGGTGGCGGTGACATTGATGATCCACGTCCCGTCGGCCGAGCGGTCTGTGTCAAAGTCCTCCGAGAAGACCTGCAATTGAGCTGATGCCGTGCCGGCGCAGGCGGCAACGAGCAATGTTGCCGCCAACTGCCAGTGGGTTCGGTTTCTTAGGGTTGTTTTCATAGACTGTTGACTACTGGTACCGGCCTATTCGTTGCGTCGCTCTGACCATTCGCCGGCGGGGCGGTCAGCGCAGTTATGGTTTGTGCATCCGCTGCTGGGTGGCATCATCGTACCCTCGCCGTGCCGGGATTCAACCAGAATTTTAGGCGAAATTCTCCGGCCACCGGGTCCTTTGAAGGCGGAAAACCGATCTTCCTCGCCGTGGTGTTTTTCTACCTTTCATTCGACGACCTCATTCCGCTATCCTCCCGGTCATGTTCGATACGATTGTTACCGAAATCTCGACCGCCGCGGACAAGCTCACCCACCTGCGGAGGTTTCTTTGACGTGCCGCGCGCACAAAAACGCCTGGGCGAACTCGACGCCCTGATGGCGGCGGACAATTTCTGGAACAATCGCGAACAGGCGCAGAAGCTGATTGATGAAGGCAACTCGCTTCGTGGCCGAATCGAACCCCTGATGCAGGCGGAGAAGCATCTGGAGGATTTTCGCGTGATGGTGGAGCTGGGCCAGGCCGAGCCGCCCGAAGCCCAGCCCAAGGTGCTGCAGGAACTCGAACGCGACGTGGCGAAATACCTCAAGGACCTCGATGCACTCGAACTAAAGGTCTTCCTCAACGGCCCCCACGACCGCAGCAACTGCATCCTGAGCATTAACGCCGGGGCCGGCGGCACGGAAGCCTGCGATTGGGCCGGCATGCTGCTGCGCATGTATCAACGCTGGGCGGAAGCGCGCGGCTGGGAGGTCGAGGTGGAAGACGCCCTGCCGGGGGAAGGCGCGGGCATCAAGAGTGTCACCCTGCTGATCCAGGGCGAAAACGCCTACGGCTTCTGCAAGGCCGAGCGCGGCGTGCATCGGCTCGTGCGGATTTCGCCCTTCGATTCCAACAAACGCCGGCACACCAGTTTCGCCAGCGTGGACGCCATTGCCGAAATCGAGGAAACCTCCTCCGACGTCGTGATTCCGCCCAACGAATTTCACGTGGACACGTTTCGCTCCGGCGGCAAAGGCGGACAAAACGTCAACAAGGTCGAAACCGCCGTGCGCATCACGCACATTCCCACAGGTCTGGTGGTCGCCTCGCAAAGTCAGCGCTCCCAGCATCAGAATCGTGCCACCGCCATGAAGCTGTTGCTCTCGCGCATCTACGCGCAGCGGGTGGACGCTCAGAAGGCCGAGATGGAACGTTTCTACGGCGAGAAGGGCAGCGTCTCGTGGGGCAACCAGATTCGCAGTTACATCTTCCAACCCTATCGTCTGGTCAAAGACCTGCGCACCGGCGTCGAAACCAGCAACGTGCAGGCCGTAATGGACGGCGATCTGGATGCTTTCGTGAACGGCTGGCTGCGTGCGGGCTGCCCGGCCAAGCGGATGCAGGGGGTGAAGGATGAGGAGGAATGATATGTCCAAAACCATGACCATCCTCGATACCATCGTTGAACAAAAGCGGCGTGAAATCGCGCTGTTGCCGGAACGTCGCATCGCTTCGGGTGATCTGCGCGATGCCATGCTGGAGCGTGACGAGCCAAGGGATTTCCTCGCGGCATTGCATAGTCCGCGCTCTGGCGAAGTGGCTTTGATTGCCGAAGTGAAGAAGGCTTCACCTTCGGCCGGAGTGATCTGCCAGGACTTCGATCCCGTTCGCATCGCGAAGGAGTACGAAGCGGCAGGCGCGAGTTGTTTGTCCGTGCTGACGGACGAGAAATTCTTCCAAGGTTCGCTGGATTACCTCCGGCAAATTCGCGCCGCGGTAAAGCTGCCCTTGTTGCGCAAGGATTTCATCATAGACGAGCGGCAGATTCTCGAAGCCATCGAATGGGGCGCCGATGCCATTCTCTTGATCGTTGCGATTTTGGATGACGCGCAACTCCGCGGATTTCACACCCTCGCCACGGAAGCCGGACTGGCGGCGCTGGTGGAAGTCCACGACGAGGCCGAATTGGAGCGGGCCCTAGCCGCTAAGGCCACCTTGATCGGCGTGAACAATCGCAACCTGAAGACTTTCCAGGTGGACCTCGCCACAACCGAGCGGTTGGCGAAGCAGCTTTCCCAATCCTCCACCCCGGCTGGGCTGCTGGTCGCCGAGAGCGGTATTCACACCCGTGCGGACGTGGAACGCCTCAAACGCGCCGGCGCGCGTGCCATCCTGGTGGGGGAATCGTTGATGAAACAAAACGACATCCGCGGGAAAGTTTCTGAACTGCTCGGGTGCTGACGAGTCGTCGAGTCCGGCGAAATTGGCTTCTGCAACTCTCCAACTGCGCCGCGCGGCCCCGCCGCAACCAGACGGACGGCCTGGAAACAAACCGCAGAGTCGCGAACGGCACAGAGATTTGCGAACGCGGTCTTATCTCCGCGTCCGTCGCACCTCGGCGGTTGAATCGGTAGCCGGGAATTCTTCGCCGGGCGGCACGGTGTTGGGAGCCTGGCCAGGCGGGCAACCGCTTGTGCCGGCTTCCTTGGGTCGTTATCGTTGGCCCATGCGAAGCTCAGTCCGTCTCAGCGTCATCATTTCATGCCTGTTCGCCGTTATGGCCCTCCACGCTGGATCGGGTCGCCCGCAGGCGCCAATGGTCAACCCACACTACTTGCGCGATCACGCCGAGACGCGCGGCTTCATGCTCGGCCGGCCGGGCAAGGCAATCCCCACGCCGGACGGCAAGGCGGTTTTGTTTCTGCGCGCACAAGCGCGGGTGCCCAAACTGGAGCTTTACGAATTTGACGTGGCCACGGGTCGGTCGCGCGTGTTGCTCACGCCCGAACAGGTGCTTCAGGGCGCGGAGGAAAAATTATCACCCGAAGAGAAAGCGCGCCGCGAACGGATGCGCATCAGCGTCGGCGGCTTCACGGATTTTCAACTCTCGAAGGACGGCAGCCGGATTCTGCTGAACCTGTCCGGCAAACTGTATCTGGTGGAGCGCGCCACCAGCGCGGTGCAGCAACTGAACACGGGCGCGGGCACGCTGGTGGACCCCAAGTTTTCACCCGACGGACAGAGCGTCGCTTACGTGCTGGACTACGACGTGTTCGTGTTTGATCTCGCGACCCAGACCGAGCGGCGCGTGACCAGCGGCGGCACGGACAAGGTGCGCCACGGTCTCGCTGAGTTTGTTGCGCAGGAGGAGATGGATCGCTTCTCCGGTTATTGGTGGTCGCCGGACTCGAAGTTCATCGCCTACCAGGAAAGTGATCACGAAGGCGTGGAAATCTGGCATGTCGCCGACGCCGCGAAACCGGAAGAACCGCCCCACCCCGCCTATTATCCCCGGCCCGGCAAAAACAACGTGAAGGTCCGGCTCGGTGTCGTTTCCGTGAGCGGCGGCGAAACCGTGTGGATTCAATGGGACGGCGAGCGCTACCCGTATCTCACGACGGTGCGCTGGGACAAGCACGGCCCGCTGACCCTCGCCGTCCAAACGCGTGACCAGCGTGAACTGGTTTTGCTCGAAGCCGATCCTAAGTCCGGTCGCACCACCACGCTGCTGACGGAGCGCGACGCCGCATGGGTCTGCGTGCGACAGGACGTGCCGCGCTGGTTGTCTGATGGACGCGGATTTGTGTGGGCGAGTGAGAAGGCCGCAGGCTGGCAGCTTGAAGGGCGCCATCGCTCCGGGGAAATCCACCGGGTTCTCGCTGACGCCAGCCTGGGATTCCGTTCGCTGCAAAGCTTGAACGCCGAAACCGGCGAGATCTTCTTCACCGCGCGACCGGATCCGACCCAGACCCAATTGTATCGCGTGTCGCTCGCTGGCGGCGCACCCGTGGCCTTGACGCAGGAGCCGGGAATTCATTCCGCCAGCTTCAACGAAGGCAGTCCCATTCACGTTCGCTCGTTCGTGGCGTTGCAGTCCATGCCCAAGTCCACGGTCCATCGTGCAGACGGTTCTCTCGTTGGCGAACTGCCGTCGGTTGCGGAGCCGCCGCCGTTTGTGCCCCGCGTCGAAATGACCAAGGTCGGTCCGGGTGAAGGTTTTTACGCGGCACTGGTGCGGCCGCAGAAATTCAACTCCAAGCAACGCTATCCGGTGGTGGTGAATGTTTACGGCGGGCCGTTGCACGCGTCGTCCAGCGGCATCGTGACCGCGACCATGAGCCGATGGTTGCTGGCCCAATGGATCGCTGACCAGGGTTTCATCGTGGTGAGTCTGGACGGGCGCGGCACACCGGGACGCGGACACGATTGGGAGCGCGCCATCGGCAAGCGCTTCGGTTCCGTGCCGCTGGATGATCAGGTCGCGGGTCTGCAGGCGCTGGGCAGGAAGTACCGTGAACTGGATCTGAACCGCGTTGGCATTTACGGCTGGTCCTATGGCGGGTATGTGTCGGCACTGGGCGTGTTGCGCCGGCCCGATATTTTCAAAGCCGCGGTCGCCGGCGCCCCGCCCACGGACTGGCTCGATTACGACACGCATTACACCGAGCGTTATCTCGGGTTGCCCGACACCGACGCGGACGCCTACATCGAAGGCTCGCTGCTCACGTACGCCGCCGAACTGCAACGACCGTTGTTGCTCATTCACGGAACGAGCGACGACAACGTCTATTTCCGTCACACGCTCAAGCTGGCCGAAGCGCTGTTTCGCGCGGGCAAGGACTTCGATTTGTTACCCCTCTCCAGCATGACGCACATGACGCCCGACCCGGTCGTGACGGAGCGGTTATACAGCCGGATCGCGGGCTATTTCCAAACACACTTGGGAAAGCCGGCGCGGTGAACCAGGCGCAGTGGTGAAGGATTCAGAATTCACTCGAACACTCACTTGGAATGGAGGACTCACTCAGTCCGCAGCAGGCGAGTTAGCAATGCGCATGGAGACCTCAAAACCACCTTGCGTATGGAAAGCCTGCGCAGCCGCTCGCCGGAAACGGCCGGGTGGGAATTCTGAACGCGGCTGATTGCGCGCAATTTGGTTCGTTGCGCCATGACGCAAGCCGCAGCCGGGTGACATGTGCCGCTGGAGCGGATCGGCCTCAAAGGCAGTCTGAACTCCGTGCGACAATTCTACCCAGCAATAGCTCTGGCCAGATCGAACAAGAAACGCCGGCACCTGTGGACCGACATACTACGCAAGTTGCCCGGGCGGGCGGGCGCGGAAGTTGGCTATGCGCCGGAATCCGGTTTGGTTTGACCAGAAGCAGTCGCCGGTCGGCCCGGCCGATGAGTTCACGCATACTATCACAACATCATACGTCCGATCCGCTGGCTGGGGGCAGTCAACCGACTTCGCAGTGGGTTCAGTCCGCGCTTGCATTTTTGTGCCGTCCGTGTCCCCTCCGCGCGTGCTGAAGACCATTCGCCGGGCCGCGTACGCCGAATTGATCATCTTGTTCTTCCTCCACGGCGCCACGCTGGGCATCTGGCTGGTGCCGTTGAGCACCGTACTGGATGCTCACGGATTGGCGGCCATCAAGCCGTTTGCCTTCGCAACGTTCTCCGTGGCGGCCTTTGTTTCGCCATTGATCTTTGGCGCGATGGCGGATCGCCACGCTTCGCCGGTGAAGGTGCTGCGCGGATTGGCGCTGGGAACGGCAGTCGCCACCGGGCTGGCCAGCACTGGCATCAAACTGGGCTGGCATCCCTGGCTCGTGCTGGCATTGATCCAGTTGCTGGCGTTGGGGGCCTCGCCCACGGTGAGCATTACCGCGACCATCGTATTCGCGCGGCTCGCGAATGCGCAGAAGGAATTCGGGCCGGTGCGGGCGATGGCCACGCTGGGCTGGATTTGCGGTTGCGGCCTGGTCAGCCTGGTGAAAGCGGACGCCTCCACTCTGGCCGGCTATCTTGGCGCCGCCCTGTGGTTGCTGGTGGCGGGCTACACCTATTTCCTGCCGGCAGTGGACCCACCCAAATCCGTTCAACAACTCAAATGGTACGAACGCCTCGGTCTGGATGCGCTCGCGCTGCTCAAAAGTCCCGACCATCGGGGTGTGTTCGTCACCGTGGCGTTGTTCAGCATTCCGTTGGCGGCGTTCTATCCTTATGCGCCACCGCATTTACGCGAACTGGGGCTCCAGCGCACCAGCGCGTGGATGAGCCTGGGCCAGATAACCGAGATCATCGCCATGTTCGCCCTCGGCGCATTGCTGGTGCGATGGCGTTTGAAATGGCTGTTCGCTTGCGGCTTGAGTTGCGGCGTGTTGCGCTACGCCTTCAGCGCCCTCGACAGTCAGGCATGGCTGCTGGCGGGTGTGGCTTTGCACGGAGTTTCCTTCACCTTCGTGGTCATCACGGCGCAGATTTACCTCAACGAGCGCGTGGACGCTGCCTGGCGGGCGCGGGCGCAGGCGTTGATGTCATTGATGAGCAGCGGTGTCGGCAGCCTGATTGGATATTTGGGCTGCGGCGCGTGGTTCTCCTTCTGCACGCCTGGCAGCTTCACACGCTGGCCGCTGTTCTGGGGCGGCCTGGCCCTGACTGTGGCAGCGGTGCTGACATTCTTTCTTGCGGCCTACCACGGACGCGGGCAGAAACCGCACTGAGGACGATGGATCAAGCCAGCGACGCCGATGCGGTCCCTTCGTGCCTCGGCTCAGGCTTGCGCCGACTTGCCGGTTCGCCAGACGCCCGCCAGCAAGATCAGCATCCAAATCGTGGCCGCCACGAATCCGATCGAAGAAGGCATGGCCAGCCATTCCAAAGATTCCTTCGCCGCTCCAGTGCTGCCGAGTCCCGGAGCGCGAAAGCCCGCCCCCATCCAGTAAACCGAATATCCCAGCCCGCCAGCACCCAGCGCCAGGCTGATGAGGCGGGCAGTCCAGCCGGATGCGCCCACGAAAGGCAGCAACAGAATCAACGCGATCGCCGTGGTCCCCATGCCCCCCGCGTGAAGGTGAGCCCGTTTCATGTAGGCCCAGGACTTTTCGAGCACAGCTTTGATCGCGGCCTCATCGCCTTGGTAAACCGTATCCCGCACGGCCTCCGCGGAAGTCTTCATGCGCTGCTTGAGGCTGTCTTCATTGATGCCAAACACAATGCCCAGTCCGTGTCCGTAGAGCAGGGTGACTACGGCGAGGATGAGTCCGGCAGCCGCGGGCCGCAATTGCTGCCGCCATGCGGCAAGAACGTCGGTGGTCATGGGTTGTAGAGTTCAGGCAACTTGTTGCTTCGTCCGGCCAGTCCTTTGCCCTGTCCGTCAACGGCGCGCAGTGTATGAAGCTAATCGCCTTCGTCAAATGAAGTCCGCGACATGAAGTCCGCCATCTGCTGGCGGGGCGAATTCTCGGTTCGTTCCAAAATGGGCGGAGTTCTCCCGCGGCGCTAATGTGCTCGAATCGTGCCGACAAAGCCAATCGGCATGAACACCCCGCCGCCGATGTGTTGGAGTTCAACCGAAGAGAAGCGTGTGCCACTCAAGAATCCCGCGGTGCCGGGGGTAGTGGTGGTGGCTTGAGAAGAAACATAAAGCTGGCTGGCGGCTGGCGCGGCTACCAACGTGGAAGCGTCGCCGGAACACGCCACGGCCAGCCAGTTGGCACTGGGCAATCCCGCGCGAGTGGTCCAACTCGCCCCCGAATCCACGGAGATGTGGATGCCCCCGCCATTGATCACCGCAGCCATCCGTGCGCCGTCAGCCGAGCAGGCCACCGAACTCCAGGCGGCCACCGAAGGACCGGTGGCTACCCAGTTCGTACCCGCGTCGTCGGAGGTGTAGAGTTGCCCGTTATTGACGGCGGCAATCAGGCGGCTGCCGTCCGCCGAGGAGGCGACCGCCGACCAGGCGCGATTACTCTCACGCGGCACCCAGAGCGCGCCAGCGTTGGGAGAGGTATAGAGTTGGCCTCCTTGCACGGCGGCCACCAATCGCTGGCCGTTGGCCGACGAAGCAACCGCCACCCAGAAGCGAACGTTCTCCCGCGGAGTCCACGAACCGCCGGAGTCGGTCGAAGTGAAAATCTGCCCGCTGTTGACGGTGGCCACGAGACTGACCCCATCGAGTGACGAGGCCACTGCGGACCAGTTCCGGTTTGCGTCGCGTGGCGTCCACGAAACCCCGGAATCCGTCGAGGTGTAAAGTCGCCCTCCGTTGGCGGCCGCGAGTAGTTTGGCGCCGTCGGCCGAAGCCGCCGTCGCCACCCAACTGCGGCTGGCATCGCGCGCGGTCCAGGTGGTGCCGGAATTGGTGGAGGTATAAATCTGTCCGCCATTCACGGCGGCCACCAGCTTTCGTCCGTCCTGCGAGGCCGCCGCCGTTCGCCAGCTTCGAACGGCTTCGCGCGGAGTCCATCCCAACCCGATGCTGTCCAGCAAGCTGCCCATGAGGATGGACTGGCCGGCGTTTTGGGCGACAATCCATCCCGCCGCGCCGCTGCCAGATACGCGCACGGTCTCGCCCACGCGCAGACTCGCCGGCAGCGTCACAATCACCGGGGTTGTATCGTTCGTGGCCAGATATCCGGTGTTGGGCAAAGCCTGAATCGCCGAGGTGGTTGGGATGGTGTCAAAAATTCTTCCCGGCACATTGGTCAACCCGGTGCCGTTGCCCGCGAACTGTGGCGCGGAAACCGGCCCCAGAAAATTTGCCGGGCCGTTGAGCAGCGCCACATTCGCCGAGAGCCGTGCGTCGGGCAAAACCCCGCTCAAGCTGGCGGCCGGCACGTTGGAAATGCCAACCCCGCTGCCGGTGAATTGCGTTGCCGTCACGCTGCCGGTGAAGACGACGTTGCTGTTGAGCAGGGCCACGTTCGTCGAAAGCCGCGCATCGGGCAGCGTGCCACTGAGATTGGAGGCGGTGAGCGCATTCACGGCCTCGATGGCATACGGCGTGGCGGTGAACGCCTGCCGCGGTGCCAGAATGTGAAACGCCCCGGGAGTGCCGGCGCCGCGCACCCCGATCTCCAGCCAGCGACCACTGCCATGAAAAGCCGCACCGCCAAAATCCAGGGTTACCAGAAACAGGCCGTTGCCGACGTTCACCGCGCTGTTGGTCAGCGGTCCCCCAAGCACACTCCCTCCGCTGCTGGCATTGTAGAGCACGAAGCGCAAATCGTAATTTCCGTTCGCTGGCACACCGGCTTCCGTGAGCCGGCCTTGATAGGTGAACGCGGTGGTCTGGCCTTGCACGACGTTCACCAGCAGCAACGCCAAGAGACAAATCAATGCTTTGAATTTCACACCGGGGGTACTACCACAATTTGGCGCCCGGACAAGCGCAACAAGTCCGCTCGACAAAGCGGGATTCCGCGTTAGCCTTGCGCTCGTTATGACCGATCCGCGTTACACCAAACTGGCCCGTCTGCTCGTGCAATACTCCACCCGCGTCAAACCAGGCGACCGCGTGTTGCTGGACATGATTGACGTGCCGGATGAATTCACCGTGGAGTTGATGCGCGCCGTTCGGGCGGCGCGCGGGATTCCGTTGGTGGAGGTGCGCCACACGCGTGTTACGCGCGAAATCCTGCGCGGCATCAACGAGAAACACGCCGCGCTGATCCGCGACCTGGAATTGGCGCGGATGAAGAAGGTGCAGGTCTATCTCGCCTTGCGGGGTTCGCCCAACATCAGCGAGAACTCGGACGTGCCCGCCGACCGGATGTCGCTCCACGCGCGCCTCACGCGCCCCGTGTTGAATTACCGGGTGAACCAGACCCGCTGGTGCGTGCTGCGCTGGCCTTCGCCCAGCATGGCCCAAAGCGCCGGCATGAGCACCGAGGCTTTCGAGAATCTGTACTTCGACGTCTGCACGCTGGACTACCGCAAGATGGCCAGGGCGATGGTGCCGCTGTACCGCCGTATGAAGAAGGCGAATCAGGTTCATCTGAAGGGCCCGGGCACGGACCTCACTTTCAGCATCAAAGACATTGGCGCCAAAATGTGCGATGGCCTGCTGAACATTCCCGATGGCGAAGTGTTCTCCTGTCCGGTCAAGAACTCCGTCAACGGCGTCATTCAATTCAACACCCCCACGATCTATTCGGGGACGAAGTTTGAAAACGTGCGGCTCGAATTCAAGGATGGCAAGGTCATCAAAGCCACGAGCAACAACACGAAGCGCCTGAATGAGATTCTGGACACCGACCCCGGCGCGCGTTACGTGGGCGAGTTCGCGCTCGGCTTCAATCCGTACATCCTGAATCCGATGTGCGACATCCTCTTCGACGAGAAGATCGCTGGGTCGCTGCACTTCACGCCTGGGCAGGCCTACGAGGTTTGCGACAACGGCAATCGCAGCGCGGTGCATTGGGACATGGTGCTCATTCAGCGCAAGGACTGGGGCGGCGGCGAAGTGTGGTTCGACGGCGAACTCATTCGCAAGGACGGCCTGTTCCTGCCGAAGGATCTGAAGCCGCTGAATCCGCAGAATTTGAAGTAGGACCTGGGAGAACCGTGGTTGTTTGGGGGAATTACCAAGCCTGCCTCACTCCGTTAACACCACTCCACCGACACTTCCTTGTGGTGGTTTCGCAAGGTTTCCATGATCTGTTCAATGAGGCTGTGGCGGATGGAAATGTTCCGGGGCAGCAGTGGATTCTGGTAAAAGGGATTCACCTGTTCGCCGGCCAGGAAGAAAATGGAGTCCGCGCGCAGAAATTCGCGCGTCAGCAACGTCGCGCCATTGCGATCCAGCGGCACGCGTCGCAAGTTGCCCCGGCTTTCCTTCAGCAGCCGTAGCGTCTTGGCCAGCGTCAGGATGCCTTCGGTCATCAGGTCAAGGCTGGACAACGAGCCGATGGGCGGCACGTCCTCGCGAATGGTGGTGAGGTCCAGGTCCACGATTTCGCCCAGGTGCTCGGCCACGATGTTGCCGGTGGTGCCGCCGCACACCACCTTGCGTCCGTCAAATGCGCAGAGCCGCTCTACGCAACGTTCATCCTGGCCCTTGTCCATCGGCGGACCGGTGAACACCATGAGTCGGTTGGGGCGCCGCGCCAGAATGCCCGCCAACGTGGCATCGTCGCCCGGCGCACCGCCGTAAAGCGATTCCGTCCGGGCCATCACTTTGCGCACCAACACCTCGGCGGACGCGGGCGGCACGCGGGCGGCTTCCTCCAGATACGCGCCAATCTGCTCCCAGCCCCAGCCAAAATTCATCGTCGTCCCCATGCCGGCGTACGTCACGCCGTCACTCAGAATGCTGATGAAGTCGCCGCGCTCCAGCGTGCCTTCGCAAAGTCGCAGGTCGCGGCCCAGGATGGTTTCCACGCGCGGCGGCATCGGCACGACGTGGCCTTTTCGCAACAGGAACGCCGGCGGGCAATCGAAGTTGATGATGCGAAACTGCCGGGTGGCATGTTTGATCTCCACCGCGACGAATGCGGCGTAGGCGATCTGCCGCACCTTGCAGGTGGGCAGCGTGCCGACCACGGTTTCCAGTACGTCCTGCAACGGCACATTCTCGCGCAGCATCGTGAGCAGAATCTCGGTCGTCAGCCGGGCGAGGATGTTGGCTTTGACGCCGCTGCCCAGTCCGTCCGACAGGACGACGAGCGTCCGGTCCGGGGTGCGCAAGACTTTTACCTGATCACCGCACAACTCCTCGCCCGCGTGGTTGAGGCTGAGGGTGTGCGTGTCGTAGAAGATTTCCGGTTCAGCCCTTTTCACGGCCAAGCATTTCCAGCAGGCGGAGCAGGCTGACCTTGGTTTCCGCCGTGGTTTCGCCGAGCAGACCCGCGATCTCCTGGGCCACGCGCATTTGTTTGTCCACCACCTGGCGCACCTCCTGAATCGCCTCGTGTTTCAGTCGCAGCAATTCCTGCTCGTGTTTCCATTCCGTGGTCAGGTCCACAAAAATACCCGCCACAATGTTCTCGTCGGGAATGGGAAAAATCACCTTCCGCACGTAGAGGTCGTAGCGGGGATATTCGCGCTCGATGCCCATAATTTTTTCGCGCCCGGCCAGCGCGCGTTGGAATTCCGCCACATCGCCCAATACGTCGGCGGCGCTGCGTCCGAGGAGCGATTCCGCGTCCGCCTTCAGCATGCGGCAGAGGGCGGGATTGACCAGAATGACGTTCAGACGCCCGTCCAGCACGAGCAGGCCGTTGGGGTCGAAATCCCAAAGCAGTTTCCAGAGAGTGGTGGTGGTTTCCATATCAAACGGGACGAAGCTGCGGCAGGATTTCGCGTGCGAACAACTGCTCGAGATTCTCCTCGCTCAAGCCGGTGAACACGCGATCGCCGAATTTCAACGAGCGGCCCTGCTGACAGGTTTCGAGGCAGAACGCACCTTTGATGTCGAGCCGGCCGTTGAGACCGTGCTGGTCGCGCAACGACTCCAGCAGCGGGAGCAGGCGGTAGCCACCCAATTGGTGGCACGCCGAGCCCATGCAGAGGTAAAGCGTTTGCCGGTCACTCATCGCGCCGGCAGCGTAGCCGATCCGGCGTGAGGGCAAAGCCGGAAAGCAACGCTGACAGCCACCGTAAGAACCGCGGTGGACGTCCTCCGACAACTTCTGAGGTTCGACTGAATCCTCCGCCGGAATACGCTTTCGAGTGGACGACACTTGACCAGCCTCGTGCGCTGCGTGTCTTCGCCGCTGGTCGGGGGGAGTAGCCGGCGTAAAAAGGTAAAAAGTATCGTCCGTGCGACCGCGCAATACGTAAATGGGTTCTTCGCTGTTTTCGGTGGGGTCTCAACATTGCGGGTAACGGAGTTTTCCGGCGACGAAGTCGAGCACGGAGGTCAGGTGTGTGGTGGAGCGGTAGCCGCGGGCCTTGCGTTTGGTTGCACTGACGACGCTGTTAACGCCGCTCAAAGACCGGCGCTCAACTGTTAGTGACACTCCTTGCCGGGTGGGAGAACACGTGCTGGGAGAGACTTCGCCGAATCCAGGTTCGCGCTCTGAACCCCCGAACCGTAGCCGCTGACGTGAGGAGGCGGATTCCCCTGAACTGTAACGTTGTCCGCCTCCTCACGTCGGCGGCTACGAGCGCAGGGTTCGGGGGGAGGTCGTTCCTCAGCGGCAGGAATTCGCAGTGCGGGCGTCGCAGTTACCGGCTTATCGCCGCCAGATAACGCTCCGCCTCAATCGCCGCCGCACAACCCATCCCCGCAGCCGTGATGGCCTGGCGATAAACGTGATCGGCGCAATCTCCCGCGACAAACACGCCGGGCACATTCGTCGAGGCGCCCTGCTTGGGAATCACGTAGCCATTCTCGTCCAGATCAATCTGACCTTTGAATATCTGCGTGTTGGGCAGATGGCCGATCGCCACGAAAACGCCCGCGCAGTCAATTACACTTTCCACGTTCGTCTTCACGTTCTTCACGCGCACCCCGGTGACCTTGTCCTGCTGCACATCGAGCACTTCGGTTACGACCGAATCCCACACCGGCTTGATCTTCGGATTCACCAACGTCCGTTCCGCCATGATCTTTGAGGCGCGCAAGATGTCGCGCCGGTGAATGAGATACACCACCGAACCGAAACGGGTGAGATAAGTGGCCTCCTCGCAGGCCGAATCGCCACCGCCGACGACCACGAGCGGCTGATTGCGAAACACCGGCAACGCGCCGTCGCACGTCGCGCAGTAGGTCACGCCCTTGTTCTCCAATTTGTGTTCGCTCGCCAAGCCCAGGTGACGATGACTCGCCCCGGTGGCAATGATCACCGTCCGGGTTTCCACCGGTTCCCCATCTACGGTGAGCATGAAGGGCGATCGGGACAAATCGGCGGCTTCCACCGTGCCGAAACTGGCCTTGGCGCCAAACCGCTCCGCCTGTTTCTGCATCCGCGACATCAGTTCAAAACCGTCCACCCCCTCGGGAAAGCCGGGAAAATTCTCCACGATCGTGGTGGTGGTGAGCAGTCCGCCCGGTTGGGTGCCGGTGAGCACCAGGGGTTGCAGGCCGGCGCGAGCCGCGTAGAGCGCCGCAGTCCAACCCGCACAACCGGAACCAATGACGACAACATTTTGCATAGGGGGCGCAAGGTAGATTTGGCGGCCCGCCAAGGCAAGCGACGAGTGCCGGAAGTTTGGACTTTGGCCCGCGCGTGGCCGTCCCTAGACTCCGCGCGCGATGTCGCAAATGCTCAAGTCCTCCGGCGCGATGGCCGCCGCCACCCTGACCAGCCGCGTTCTGGGCATGGTGCGCGAAATGGCCTACGCCAGTTTCATGGGCGTGGGCTGGGTCACGGACGCCTTCATGCTCGCGTTCATGGTGCCGAACCTGTTTCGCCGGTTACTGGGCGAAGGCGCGCTCACCGCGGCATTCATCCCGGCTTTCAAGGAAAAGGAAAAAACCTCCACGGCGGCGGAAACCTGGCGGGCGGCCAATGCCGTCATCTGGGGACTGCTCATGGCCACGGGGGTGATTGTGGTTCTGGGCGTGCTCGGTATCACGGTGGCGTTGCCGTGGGTGGACGCGCAGTACCACGCAGAGACGCATCTCATGCTGCGGCTGTTGCGGTTGATGTTGCCCTACGTGTTGCTGGTCTGCCTGGCGGCGGTTTTCATGGGCATGCTCAATGCGCGTGGCCATTTCTTTGTGCCGGCCCTGGGCGCGGGCATGTTGAACATCGTCATGATCGCGTCGGTGTTCCTGCTGGCGCCGCTAATGGGACTGACCCTGGCGGAAAGGATTTTTGGCCTGGCCATCGGGGTGTTGCTGGCGGGGGTGGTGCAGGCCGGCTTCCAATTGCCCTTGCTGCATCAGGAAGGTTTCCGCTGGCAATGGGTCGCGCCGTGGCGGGACGAAACGGTGCGGCTGGTGGTGCGGCGGATGATTCCCGGTACAATTGGCGTCGCTGCGTTCCAGATCAATGTGCTCCTCACCCAGGGCATGGCGTTCTGGGTGGGCGAGGGAATTGTTTCGTCGTTCGGCTACGCGGTGCGCTTGTTGGAACTGCCACAGGGTGTGTTTGGGATTTCGCTCGCGGCCTACCTGCTGCCGACGTTGTCGGGCCTGGCGGCAGAGAAGAAATATGACGACTTTCGCGCGACCCTGCGGCAAGGCTTGTCGTATCTGGTGTTTGTGAATCTTCTGGCCTCGGTGCTCCTGTTCGTGTTGGCCGAACCGATGGTGCGGCTGCTGTTCGAGCGCGGTCAGTTTCAGGCTTATGATACTCCGCGCGCGGCGCTGGCCTTGACCTGTCTCGCGCCGGGCTTGGTGTTGTTTTCCACCGTGAACATCCTGGCGCGAGCGTTCTTTGCGTTGGGCGATACCCGCACGCCCATGCGGATCAGCGTCTTTTGTCTGACGCTGAATATCGGGCTGGCACTGGCGCTGGTATGGCGGTTCAAGGAAGGCGGCTTGGGCGCGGCCAATAGCATCACCTCCGGGGTCAACGCCGCCTTGCTGCTCTACGCGCTGAAACGGAAAATGAAGAAGCTGGAGTTGCAGTCATTGCGAGCAATCTTGCTGCCGCTGGGCCTCGCGACCCTTGCGGCGGGTGTGGTTGCGTGGGTGGGTACGCGCGGGTGGGAACAGAGTCTTGGCCACCAGACTCTCGCGCTCAAGCTCGGCGCAGTGTTCGTGCCGGCAACGGTCGCCGCGTTGATCTACTGGCTTGTGACCGTATGGTTTAAGGTCCCAGCCGCCAATGAGGTCAGCGGCCTGCTGCGGCGGAAGTTCGGGGCGCGGCATTAGATTTGAAGGCCAGAATTGGCCGCATCGCGCGGCAGGGATTTTGTGGTTTTTGTCCGTTGACAGGCGCTTGGGGATGAAACTACTCTCCAACCCTGAATTCTTGCCGGGACCGGCCCAAACCAACCGGTTCCCTCCAGAAAGGAAGTGAGACAGATTGACCGAGATTAAACTAAAAAAAGGCGAGTCGGTGGACCGGGCGTTGCGCCGGTTGAAAAAGAAAATTGACCGCGAGGGCACCCTGAAAACGGTGCGCAGCCATCGCCATTTTGAGAAGCCCAGCGAACGCCGTCGCCGCAAGGAAAAAGCCGCGCGTTTCTCCGCCATGTTGACGGCGCGTTACGCCGATCTGTAACCGATCTGGAATTCACCCAGCCGGTTGCGGCGCTTGTCCTGGCCGCATCCGGTTTTTTTGTACCATGTATTCGCTCTCGACCTGCTGGAACTCGCATCGTCACACCGATGGCCGGGCCATGTTGCGCGAAATCCGCGAGCTGGGATTTACCCATGTGGAACTGAGTCACGGCACGCGCATCAGTTTGCTGCCCGGCATCCTCGAAGCCGTAGGGGCAGGGGAAATGAAGATCTCCAGCCTGCACAATTTCTGTCCGCTGCCCATGGGGGTGACTCGTTCCGCGCCGAACCTCTATCAGTTTTCCGCCGAGAAGCCGCGCGAGCGCGAACTGGCCATCCGCTACACGCTCAAGACACTGGAATTTGCCGAGCGTGTAAACGCCCCCCTCGTCGTCCTACACTTGGGGAGCATTGAGATGAAGGATTACACCGACAAGCTCAAGGAATTGGTGGCGCGCGGCGAGAAGGACTCGCCCAAATATCAGCAGCTTTGCGAGGAGATCATCGAAAAGCGCGAAGCCCGCAAGGAGAAGTTTGTGGAGCGCACGTACGACACGCTGCGCAAAATCCTGCCCGAGGCGGAATCACGCGGCATCAAACTGGGCGTGGAGAATCGCGAAGCCCTCGAAGAAATCCCGCTCGAAAGCGATTTCACTTTCTTCTTTCGCGAATTCACCAGCCCGGCCATCACCTACTGGCACGACACCGGCCACGCTCAGATCAAGGAGAACCTGGGCTTCATCCACCACGTCCTGCACCTCGAATCCATGGCCGACCGCCTTGCCGGTTTCCATATCCACGACGTGCAGCCTCCGGCGCGCGACCATTGCGAACCGGGCACGGGCACGGTTGATTTCGCCGCCCTCAAACCATTGGTGCAACCCCACCATCTCAAGGTTTTTGAGTTCAGTCCGATGCTGACCGTGGAAGAAGTGACGCGCGGCGCGGAGCATGTGCGACGGATTTGGGGAACGGATTGAGCCTGCTTGGGACGATTTGCGTGTCGTCGCCGAGGTGCTACGCAAATTGTAAATCGTGCCAAACCTGATGAGCACGCCAACTGAATCTTCACTGCGTGATCTGGCTTTGCAGATCGTCCGCCGCCTGCAATCCGCCGGTCATCGAGCGTTCTGGGTCGGTGGCTGTGTGCGCGATTTTCAACTCGGACGCGAGCCACAGGATTTCGATGTAGCCACCAGCGCGCTGCCCAATCAGATTGAGGAACTCTTTCCGCACACCATCGCCGTGGGCCGGAAGTTCGGCGTGATGGTGGTGATCGAAGGCGGTGACCAATTTCAAGTCGCCACGTTCCGCGCCGAGGCCGATTACCGCGACGGCCGGCATCCGGAACAAGTTGCCTTCGGTGATGCCACGGCCGACGCCCGGCGCCGCGATTTCACGGTCAACGGTTTGTTCTACGATCCCGTCCTGGAAACGCTGCATGACTGGGTGGGTGGCGAAGCGGATTTGCGCGCCGGAATCATTCGCACCATTGGCGCACCGGAGGAACGCTTCGCCGAGGATCATTTGCGGCTGTTGCGCGCCGTGCGCTTTGCCGCACAACTCGACTTCCAGATCGAGTCACAGACTTTTTCCGCCCTTCAAGCCGGCGCGGCCAACATCAATTCAATCAGCGCCGAGCGCGTCCGGGATGAACTCCTCAAATTGTTTCGGCCCCCGCACGCCGCGCGCGGACTGGAACTGCTGCGTGACAGCGGATTGCTGCCGCACGTTTTGCCGGAGATTGCCGCTACCATTGCGTGCGAGCAGTCGCCTGACTTTCACCCGGAGGGAAACGTGTTCAACCATCTTTGTTTGATGTTGAAGCTCCTGCCACCGGAGGCAGATGCCATGCTGCCGTGGGCCGTGCTGATGCACGATGTGGCAAAACCCGTCACCGCATCGCGCGATCTACTTACGGGCAGTATCCATTTCTACGAGCACGAAAAAATCGGGGCCGCAATGGCGGAACAGATTTTGGATCGTCTTCGCTTCCCGCGAAAGCAAATCGAGGACGTGGCGACTGCCGTGCGTTATCACATGCAGTTCAAAGACGCCCCGCAGATGCGCAAAGCCACGTTGCGCCGGCTGTTGTTGCGCGACACCTTTCCCTTGGAACTGGCGTTGCACCACCTTGATTGTCTCGGCTCACACGGGCGGCTGGACGTTTACGACTTCCTCATCAAACAGGCGGCGGAGCTGGCGCGACAGCCGGAGATTCGTCCGCCGTTATTGACGGGCGCAGATTTGATTGCCCTCGGCATGAAACCCGGCCCGGCCATGGGCGCGTTGCTCGCGGAGATTCGCGAAAAGCAATTGGAGGATGAGTTGCAGACGCCTGATGAAGCGCGCGCGTGGGCCAAGATCAGAATCCCTCCGGACTCATGAATCCGTCACGCGCGCAGCATGGCTTCCAGCCGCTCGAATAGTGCGCCGGTGTCCGCCAGATGCAAATGCCGCCGCGCCCCGGTGCCCGTGACCAGGTTGAATCCCGATCCGTAAGCGGGACCATTTGCCACGCAGGCGTCCGTGAGGCAGGTGGTCAATTGGAGTTCGGCGGCGCGCAGCACTCCGGCTTGGTCGCCGTCCACCTCGTATTTCCAGCCCACCAGCCTCGCCGCGGGATACCAGGCGCGCAGTTCGGCCAGGATCTTTGGCGTCGGCACCAGTTCGGCCAGCAGCGCCCCTTGGCGGGTGGAGATTTTGCCGGACTTCAGTTCCGCAAGCTCCCCGTCGGGAGAACGCAACCAGATTTTGCCAAATGCAAAATCACTCACGGCGGCCGCGTGAAAGACCGCCCCTACCGCCGGGTCGGCCAGCAAATGCAGGCGCGTGCGCAGACTGTCTGTGGTGCTGAAGGTTTCCACCGTCTGGGCCCGGCGTTCACCGGGATAAGTGGCCTGCTCGCCAAGGAGCAGCGTGACGTGATGCCCGCGACTGACCAGGAAATTGGCCAGTTCCGTGCCGAGCCGGCCCGTGGAAAAGTTGGTCAGCCGGCGCACCTCGTCCATTCGCTCGTAGGTCGGTCCGGCGGTGATGATGCAGCGCATGATATTTCTCTCTTACTGAAAACTGACGTTGATCTCGGAATTTGCTGGCCAGACCTGCCCGGTCCGGATGCTTGTCTCTTTTCTCCTTCTTCAGCGTGGCGATGTCGTTTCCGCCACGCCATATAATCGCGCAAATCGTTTCCGATGCAACTCGCCGTTCAGAAAATCATAGTGGCTGGGCACTATCCAGCGCGGATTCAGGCGGCGGACTTTCTCCACGCTGGCCGGAAACAACTCTGGCACGCTGTTCAGAATTGCGGGCGGGCGGTGGACGTTGAAGAAGTAACTCGCGAACAAGTCGCCGCTGAACAGCAGACCGTGCTTCGCGCTGTAAAACCCGCAGTGACCCTTCGTGTGGCCGGGCAGATGGATCACGCGCAGTCCGCCCCAGAAGGGCAATTCCTGGCCGTCGTGGATGAACTCATCAATCGTTGTCGGACGATAACGGAACAAGAGCCGCCCCGCCGCCTCCAGCCGTCCACACCAGCGGCTAATGCCCTGATAAGGGTAGGTCCCATTCACGTGGAGTTGTTCATCCGGGTGCGCCAGAATCATCGCGCCCGTCCAACTTTTGAGCCACGCCAGATTGCCCGCGTGATCCAGATGCCCGTGCGTGAGCAGGATGGCTTTGATGGAATCCGGTTTGAGCCCCAGCCGGCGAACGAGCCGGCGGAGGAAGAACGGTTCGCCCACCATCCCGGTGTCAATCATCACGCTCGCCTCGCCGTCTTCCAGCAAATGGCAGCAGCCCATGATTCCGCGAACGGTGTGAAGCCCTGGTGGCACGTTGCGCACGCCGGTTTCTTATCAGGGGTGATGCAAACACAAAAGCGAAAGTATCTTCAATCTTCCCTCGCCGCGCGACCTCATGCAGCATCAAGCCGTGAGCAAGATAGTCGGCATTGATCTCGGCACCACCAATTCGCTGGTCGCCACGGTGGACAGCGGCATCCCGTACGTCATCGCGGACGCGGACGGACGGCGGTTGACGCCGTCGGTGGTGCATTACCCGGCACCGGACGCGGCGCCGGTGGTTGGTCACGCGGCGAACCGGGGGCGCGCGGTGAAGCCGGCGGAAACGGTTTATTCCGTGAAACGTTTCATGGGCCGCCGCGGCGCGGAGATTTCCGAGGAGGAGAAGTCCGTGAGCTTTCCGCTCAATGCAACCGGCGCCGGCAGCGTCACGATTCCGGTTCACGGCCGGAATTTCACTGCCGAGGAAATCTCCGCCGAGGTGTTGAAGAAGTTAAAACGCGATGCTGAAGCGGCGCTGGGTGAACCGGTCACGCGTGCCGTCATCACGGTGCCGGCATATTTCAACGATGCGCAGCGCAACGCCACCAAGCGCGCCGGGGAACTGGCCGGCTTCTCGGTCGAGCGCATCATCAACGAACCCACCGCCGCCGCTTTGGCATACGGTTTGGACAAGCTCAAGGAGAAATCCAAGATCGCCGTGTATGATTTGGGCGGGGGCACGTTTGATCTTTCAATCCTCGAACTCAACGAGGGGGTGTTTCAGGTTCTGGCCACGAACGGCAATACGCGGCTGGGTGGCGATGATCTGGATCGGCGGTTGGTAGATTTTCTAGTGACAAAGATTCAGGAGGCAGGCGGACCGAAGTTGACGCGTAGCCGCCGAAGTGAGGAGGCGGAGATCGCGAGCGTTGGCTTGGGGAATCCGCCTCCTCACGTCGGCGGCTACGACAGCTTGGCCACACTCGCTCGGGTTCGTGAAGCGGCTGAACTGGCAAAGATCAAGCTTTCCACCGAAACGGAAGCGGAAATCACGCTGCCATTTCTTACGCCGGATTTCAGTTTCAACCACATACTCACGCGCGCCGAATTGGAGTCCCTCACCCGCGATATCATCACCCGCACGCGGACCCATTGCCTGCGGGCGCTGGCGGATGCAAAGCTGGAGCCGAAGGATTTGGATCAGGTGATTTTGGTGGGCGGGCAGACGCGGATGCCGCTGGTGCGGGAGCTCGTGAGCGAGTGGTTCGGCTGCGCGGAGTTCGAGGAAACGCGCGGGGGTCTCCGGCTCGGCACGGAGTATCACCGGCCGGACGGCCCGCATTTGAACACGTCGCAGAACCCCGACGAAGCCATCGCACTCGGCGCGGCAATCCAGGCGGAGATTCTATCCGGCGGTTTCCGGCACGTGCTGTTGCTGGACGTGACACCGCTTTCGCTGGGCATTGAAACCTTTGGCGGTTTGATGAACGTCATCATCCCGCGCAACTCGACAATTCCCGTGAAGGCCGGCGAGCTGTTCACGACGGCGGTGGACCACCAGCGTTCCATGCTCATCCACGTGTTGCAGGGCGAACGCGAGCGCGCCAAGGACAATTGGAGTCTCGGGCAGTTCACGCTGGAGTTCGAGGCCGCGCCGCGCGGGGTGCCGCGGGTGGGCGTGCAGTTCGAGCTGGACGCGAATGGCATTCTGCACGTGCTTGCCCGCAACACGCGCACCGGGCAGGAGCGGATCGTGGAAATGAAATCCGCCGTGGACGTGGATGACGCTGCGGTAACGAAGATGGTCGAGGAATCAGTCGAGCATGCGTTTGAGGACCTGGCGGCGCGGCGCTGGGTGGAGGCAAAGCTGAAAGCCAATGAACTGCTGGCCGCCACGCGCAAGGGATTGGCGGATTGCGGAGCGGAACTGGATGCGAACTATGCCGCTCAAGTCTCCACGGCCATGGAGGAGGTTGAGCGGGCATTGACCACGGAAGCTGCCGCCTCGGGTGCGGGCGACACCAAACAGCTACAGGCGGCCTGCGCGGCTTTGGATGAAACCACAAAGCCCCTGGCCGATGTGCTGATGGACAAAGCCATGGAGGCCATGCTGCGCAAGCGCGGCGCAATCTCTTGAGGGGACGGTCGGTTATCTCAGAATAAACCGCGAACTGGTCATGAACCAAATGAGGACCGCAACGATGATCAAAGCAATGATGAGGAAGAAACCCGCAAACAAAAGGCTTTGGTTCTGGCGGCAAAACCGTCGCCATTTCCGGCCCCGCTGCGGATGGGGGTTCATGCGCGGCATCATCCGGCAAGGGATGGAGTCCATCAAGCGAGATTTTTTGCCTTGTTTCTGGAGGCGGCCGGCGCGGGTGATCGGGGTCGTGACGCTGCTTGTTTGGGTATCGACGGTACATGCGGAATTTGCCCGCGACGAAACTAACTTCCGCCTCGCCAGCCCGAATCTGCAAGTTGGGTTCGATGTCCGTAACGGCCAACTGCGGGAGCTGGTGGATTTGAACCTTGGCTACAATCTTCTCGGTCGCTTCCCAGGTCCGCTTTGGGAGGTTGAACTCGCCACTGCTGAAGGCCCATTGCTGCTCGCGCCCGAGCACGCCGGCTCGTTCAAGGCCGAACTGCTTCCTCCCCCGCAGCGCGGTGGACGCCTGACATGGAATAACTTTCCCGCCAGTCAAGCTCGGAACGTGAGCGTCCAGGTGGAAGTTCATCTCGACGAGCCTGCTCCCCTGAGCCGCTGGTCGCTTGCCATCGCCGGTCTGGCGGAACAGGTCGTGCGGGAGGTGAAATTTCCGCGCGTGCCCGACGTTGCGGAACAGGACTCCGAACGCCTCGCCGTGCCGGTATGGCAGGGGCAACTCGCCACCCATCCGCGCGAACTCCTGAATCCGGCCGGCGGCAATCCACGGCGGCATCAATGGGAATATCCCGGCCGGCTCGCGCTGCAATGCCTCGCGGTTTATAGGCCCGATGGACCGGGATTGTATCTGGCGTGCGACGATACGAACGCCAATCGCAAAACATTCGCCGTGTTCGGTGGCGTAAACACCAATCTTGGCTGTGAAATTGTTCACGTGCCGGAGGGTGCAAGCACGTCGGGACATTTTCAGCTTCCCTACCAGGTGGTGCTCGGCAGTTTTACGGGTGATTGGTTTACCGCCGCCGAACGTTACCGCGCGTGGGCGCGCGATCAGGTTTGGGCGCGCGAAAGCCGGTTACGGCAGGGGGCGGTGCCCGACTGGGTTCGCAACACGGGAATATGGGTCTGGAATCGCGGACGCTCCACCAACGTGCTCGCACCGGCAGTGGAATTGCAGAAACAACTCAAGCTGCCAGTGAGCGTGTTGTGGCATTGGTGGCACGGGTGTTCGTATGACACGGGCTTTCCCGAATACCTCCCGCCGCGTGAAGGCACAAGGCCCTTTCAATCCGCGCTCGCAGCAGCGCACCAGCACGACGTTCGCGCGCTGGTTTACATGAACCAGCGTTTGTGGGGCATGACCACGCAAAGCTGGACGAACGAGCACGCCGAACGATTTGCAGTCAAGGACTCCACCGGCCGGATTCGTCCCGAGGTCTATAACACCTTCACCAAGGCGCCGTGCGTGCCGATGTGCATGGGCACGGCGTTCTGGCGTGACACCTACGCCGGGTTGGCGGAACGCGCAATCCGCGAACTGGGCGTGGACGGCATCTACATGGACCAGGCGTGTACGAGTCTGGCTTGCTACGACTCCACCCACGGGCATCCATTGGGCGGCGGGACTTATTGGATGAACGGCTTTCGCGACCTGGCCGCTGAGATTCGCCAGCGCGCGGGATTCGGTGGAAGTCGGCCTAAACTCGCGGCCCCGAAATTCTCCGCAGCCGAGGCAAAGCAATCGCGTGTCGCCCTGGCCGGCGAGGGTTGCGGTGAACCGTGGCTGCCGTATCTGGACCTGATGCTCAGTCTGGAACTCAGCCGCGAACGCTACGCGCCGCCGGATGGCTGGGAAACCATTCCGTTCTTCAACGCTGTCTATCACGATAGCGTGATCACGTTCGGCAATTACTCCTCGCTCACCATGCCGCCCTACGACGATTTGTGGCCTGCCGAGTTTGCACCGAAGGAACCGCTGAAACTGCTGGACCGGAAATTCTCGCGGCAGTTTTATCTCGAACAAGCGCGGGCGTTCGTCTGGGGACAACAACCGACCGTGGCCAATTTCCTGCCCCGGCATTTACAGGAGCGACCGGAGGAAACGGAATTCGCCACCCGCCTGGCCAAGCTTCGCAGTCAGGCCGCAAAGTATCTCCAGCACGGAACTTTCCTACGTCCGCCCCGGATTGATGCTCCGGAAGCGACGATAGACATGTCGCGCCTCTCGATTTACGCGGGCCAGCAAGGCGGGCTGACGACGTTCCAGAAGCGCGTGCCACTCGCCCTCGCCAGTGCCTGGCGGGCACCGGACGGAAGCATCGCCATCGCGCTGGCCAGCATCTCTGACGAGCCGATGGAGCTATCGTTCAAGCTCGATGTGAACGAGTACGGATTGCCGAAACGCGGGTGGCTTTATCGCCTGGATGAAACAGGTCGGCGGCGCGTTGGGGAATTCACCGCCCCGGAAGCTTCGGTGAAACTGACCTTGCCGCCGCGTGGTGCGTGCATTCTCGAAGCCCGCGCGCGGCAGGGCCGTTGAATGAACGCGAGACGCTATTTGCCCTCGCCCAAACGCCACTCCGAATCCTGCTTCACGTAGAGGGTCTGCGTCGGGAACGCGAAGCTGATGCCTTCGGCGTCGAAACGTTCCTTCAAGGAGAGATTCATTTCCTGGATGCCACCGAGGTATTCCACAAAATTCGTCGAGTTCCACCAGTGAACCACGAGAATGTTCAACGAGGAGCTTTCAAACTTGTTGAAGCTGATGATGCAGTTGCTGGACTTGGGATGGTTTTTGTAAATCTCCTCGATGATTTTCAACGCGCGTTTCACCTTGGCCGCCGGCGTGTCGTAAGTGACGCCGATGTTCATCACCGTGCGGATGTTGGGCCGGGCGCTGATATTGGTGATGGTGGCGTTGCCCATGGTCTTATTGGGGATGGAGATCAGGTGTCCGTCCAGGTTGCGCACGCGGGTGCTGCGCAGACCGATGCTTTCCACCGGACCATCCACGCCGTCGAGTTGCACGCGGTCCCCAATGCGGAAGGGTTTGTCGAGGAAGATGGAAATCCCGCCAAACAGGTTGGCCAGGGTGTCCTGCGCCGCGAGGCCCACGGCCAGGCCGCCAATGGACAACGAAGCAATGGCGGCGGTGATGTTCACCTCGAGGTTGTCCAGGGTCACCAGCGCGGCGACGGCGACGACAAAAAACTTCAGGCTCTTGCGGATGATGGGGAACAACTGTTTGTTGAAGGCGTCGTCCTCCTTGGCCGCCGCGCGCTGCCGCCAGTAGTTCATCAAGAGGTCAATGAACTTGAGGACCATGTAGGTGATCGCAATTGCGACGACTACGGTGAAGCCTTTGGCCAGGACCTTCTGCACCATTTCCGGCCAGTCAAACACGTCCAGCCCGATCCGCAGGAAGATGATGAAGGCGACCACCTTGATTGGGCCGTTCAACAAGTCGAGCAGCAGGTCGTCAAACTTGGTTTCCGTCCGATCGGTGAGTTTCTTGAGCCAGACCCGCGTCAAGTAATCAAGCAGTTTGGACACGTAGAAGGCCAGAAAGATGTAAACCAACGAGAAGAGGTATTTCCACAGTTGATTGCCCCACAGGGTAGTCTTCAAGAACGGCAGCTTGACGGCCAGCTTTTCGATCCATTCCGGTGTGGGCATGGGCGGTTTGGGGGGTGTGAGAACCCGCTCCGTTGTGACGTTCGTGCCCGCGGCAGGGGTTTCCGCCGCCGTCGGTGCGTTGGTGCTCGCGCTGCCCGTGGCGTTTTGGGCTTGGCTGTGCCATACGGACCAGACCAGCAACACCACGAAAACGAGTAGCAGCCCGCGATAGAACGTCTCAAATTTCAACTTCATGATGCTTGAGTATTATTCAAATGCCGGCGGCACGGACAAGCCTTTATCCGGCGCAAGTGCGATGTGTGGCAGAATTCAACCTCTGCCGCAATCATCCCCCAGCCACGATCTTGACAATTTCCAGGTGATCACCCGCATTGAGAATGCGCTTGGCGAATTCCGAAGGCGCGACCGCCTCGCCGTTGTGCTCCACCACCACGCTGCGGGGGAGAAAGTGCTGGTCCAAGAGGAACTCCTCGAGGGTGCAAGGCAGATTGGCCGCGAGGCGCTGGCCGTTGGCGATGATGTGATTTGTGCTCACGTGAATGGATTGTCGAACTCGTTGTGTGTGCCGAGCCAGATCAATTAAATCGTATCCCTGCTGCGCACGCCCACCGCGCGGTATTGATCGTTGATGCGTACCGACCAGATATCTTCACGGCCATGGAGTTTCTTGAATCGCAGGGAGGGATGATCAGGATTCTGCGCGAACAAACGATAGACCTCACGAGCGCGGGTCTTCACGGAGGGAGCGAGCGGCCCGTGGGCGCGCCAGAATGCGGGGCGGGTCTTTGAGATCACAACTTCGCCGGATCCAAAGGTTCGGCGGGGCCTTCGCGCAAGGCCTCGGTCACAAACTTGTCCAGCTTTGGATACCCGCGCTTGTCGGCAATGATGCGCTCCCACTCGCGGTCGCCGGACTGTTGCTGAAGGAAACGCGCAAAATCCACCACCTCGCGTGCCTTGTCTTCCGGAAGCGCACCGACAATTTCAACCAGTTCCTTTGCGACGGCTGTCATAGTTGCAGACTAACGACACTATCGGAAATGGGCAAGTACGTGCTAATCGCTTACCCAAGCCACAAAATCATCATCATTAAGCTTCGCCACCTCACGTCCATAGAAAATGCTCTGAGAATCAGGTGGCGAAAATAATCGGGTTAAGACCTGAACGTGATCAAATGGAGTTTTCACTCGAAGTATTTGGTATTCGAAGTTGCACGGCAATTTCTGGCTCGCATTCTCGCGCCAGTCATCCTCCAAGACTCGCGTTAACGTTTGAACAACCACTTCCAAATTTCCAACGACATCTGGATCCCATGAATTTAGCTTCCGTGCGCGATCGGACGGCTTGAGTGAACCCAATTCATTCTTCAGCGCTACGTAGAAGACCTCATCCGGATTGGTTTTTGCACAGATCAGCTTTTCCATAGGTGGATTCGTTCAAGTCATCAACGCCGCGTCCCAATCCTTCCACACCGGCTCGTAGCCGAGGTGCTGAAGTCGCTTGGCCACCTCCTCAGCGGAACGTTCGTCGGCAATGTTGAATTGTCCGGTTGCGTTCGTCGCGTGGCCATTGGTCGGTGTCGCCCATTCACTTGCGCCCGCTTCCACGATACGGCCCCGCACGGTTTGATGAATGTTTTCCTTGCCCGCGCCCGTGTAACCACCCGGTTCGGTATGGCTGCCGGCACTGATCAGTGTAATGCCCAACGGAAACAAGCCATCGCGTAGTTTGGCCGGCTCGCGGGTTGAGAGCACAAGGCCAACGTCGGGAAACATGAGCCGGAACGCGCACACCAATTGCACCAGTTCGCGATCGGAGAGATGCGTGAGCGGTTGGAACTCACCCGCGCACGGACGCAGCCGCGGCAGGGAGATGGTGAGCGACGCCTTCCAGCAGTTGCGCAGCAGGTAATCCGCATGCGCCGCCACACTCAACGCTTCGTAACGCCAGTCGGCCAGCCCGAACAGCGCGCCGATGCCGATGCGCCGAAAGCCAGCGGCATAGGCGCGCTCCGGGGTTTCCAGTCGCCAGTCGAAATTCCGCTTCGGGCCGGCGGTGTGGAGATCCTCATAGACCGCGCGGTCGTAGGTTTCCTGATAAACGACCAGACCGTCCGCCCCGGCTGCGACCAGCGGCCGATATTCATCGGCTTCCAGGGGACCGACCTCCAGCGACACACTGGGAATCTCCGCATGCAAGGCCGCCACGCAATCGAGCAGATACCCGCTGGAAACAAACTTGGGATGTTCACCCGCTACGAGCAGGATGTTACGGAAGCCCTGCGTCGCCAGCGCCCGCGCCTCGCGCAACACTTCCTCAACGGACAGCGTCACGCGCAGGATGGGATTGTCGCGCGAGAAACCGCAGTACTTGCAGTTGTTGATGCACTCGTTCGAGAGGTAAAGCGGGGCAAAGAGGCGGATGACTTTCCCGAAACGCCGCTGCGTGAGTTGCTGCGAGCGGCGGCCCAGCGGTTCGAGCAAGTCGCCGGCAGCGGGCGAAATCAATCGCGCGAAATCAGTCAACGAGAGCGAATGTTTCGCCAGGCTGGCACGCACCGCCTCGGTGGTGGTGGAAAGCGATTCCCTCACCAGATGGGACAGCGGCAGGGCATTGAATTCAGCAACAAAGCTCACGCTGCCAACGTATCAAACGCCGGCGGAATGTCGAGGAACGCCACGCGGCGCCGGGACTGTCTAAACCGGGGGGCACCGCCCGCTTGGGGAGAAGGAGATGAAAGACATCCGCGAACGTGAGGCGGAGAAATTTTGACGCGATGGAATGCCTGAAGGTCTGAAAGCCTTGTCGCTCTTCCGGCGACCAGAAAGTCCCAGCCGTCTATTGCCTACTGGGTCGCCAAGACCAAGCCCTCACGACGATCGTTCAGCGCGTGATGCTCAAGCGCGATTTCATCCCCCCTGCTGGCGTCGCGGGCAAAGCCCGGCACAGGTTTCGCAGCAATGCCGAAGAGCGCCAGACAAAGTACAATCGAGATGCCGGTCCAGAGAGATATGATAAGCGCGATCAACATGCCAATTACAGAGCATACTGTGTGCCCCAACAGTCTGCCGAGGAGTCTGAACATCCCCAGCACGGCATATCCTGCAAGCCTGGCCACCGAATTGGAGCACGGACCTGGAAACGCCTGATGCCGAACGACGGTATAACCAGTTTGGCAGTAGCGGTTAATCGTCAACCCAACCCGGCCTACCCCTTGAAGTTCCACTCATTCCTGCGCCCCGCCCAACTCAAATAAGATGACGGAGCGACTGACGACGCATCGGACAAGGAGTGTCCACAAAAGAGTCATTTCCCGCCTCGACGCGAGACATTCCATGCCCGGCGATGGGCAGTCACCGGCGCAACGTCATCGAAACTCCCGGCGCAAGTCAGGTAGTCGAGACTTACCAATGCTACCCCTCGGGTCTGTCAACGGGGTGTTGGATAACCTCGTCGCCTATGGAACCAGCGACACGTTGATGAGTAGTCCAATGGCCTGTCAAGAATCTGTCGCAGACTGGCCCCAGCCGCGGCCCAAGTGCTTCCTGTGGTCTAACGCAATCCACATCGGCCCCCTGCGCCGCCGCGGTTTATCAGGCCAAATCCAGCATGTCCGCATCCAACTTCACCGCTGCCGCCTGATTGATGAAATCCAGCCGCAGCAGGACCGTTGCCCGGCCATACCGCTGTTCAACCCAACCTTCCAACCCCTGCAACGGTCCCGACCTGATACGCACCCGCATCCCTTCGCCAATGGTCGGGGCCAGCCGCACCTCCAGATTGGACTCCAACGCCAGAAGGATGTCCTGCAACTGCCGATAGAATGACTCCTGATCGAACACCTCGAGCAAATTCGCCAGATGGTCATTCTGGCGGACGGAATCCCGCTGCCCGGCTTCCAACTGCAAGAACACATACCCGGGAAACAAGGGCTTTTGGAACACAACGGTCTTCCCCCGATACTTATGCACTGAGTCAAAGCAAGGCAGCTTCGCGGCAATGCCCTGCCGCTGGCAGTAATCCACCAGCTTCTTCTCTCTTCGGGGTTTGGTATGGGCAACGAACCACTTCAACTCTGACACGCGATCAGAGGATTCGCGACCACCTCCAAGAAGTCAATCCGAAGCTGAGAAACCGAGGCTGAGTAACGGTCCAAACGTAGGCAAACGCACGCGTACCTGTGTCGCTGCGCGACCTTCCGGCGACGGCCAATCCCCACTCGGCGTGCCCCCATGATCAGCAAGTCATTTCCGCCATCTCATTTGCTTGACGCGCCCGCCCGCCAATGATGTAAATGAGCGTGGCCTTCGGGTCCGCGCTTGGGAACAATTTCGAGCCGGAGAAGGCACAGACTGGTGGAAAACCGGAGCAATTTTATGAGTGACATCAAGTTTTCCTGTCCCCAATGCGGTCAACATATCACCTGCGATCCCCATTGGATGGGACATCAATTGTCGTGTCCGGCCTGTCAAAACCAGATCACGGTACCCCAAGTTCCGGTCGCCGCACCTAGGCCAGCGGCACCGCAGGTCCGCATGGTTGCGGACCCCTCCCGTGGCTCGAACATCCAGGGCCCGCCCCCACCACCATCGAACCAATCCAGACTCTCGTTAGGCCGACCTCAAAGCAGCGGAGCCGAGGGTGAAACCACGACGCGCGCGAAGCCTGTGTACCGGGTCTATTCCTCCAACGAAACGGGGAAAAAGCGAGGCCCGATGCAGTATGTCACCATCGGCGTGGCTGTGATCGCGGTGGGCGTTCTTGGCTATTTCGGCTACGGCTACCTGCTTGATTACCAGGAGAAAGCCAACGCCGAACGCCGTGACAGTGAGCAGAATGCCGACGGCGGACAGGTGGGGCACATCGCAGACCTCCATCAAGTCTTGGACGCCACCGATCCCAACCGTGATCCGGTCGGTTCGGGCGTGCCCAGACCTCCGGGCGACAGCGACACCGCGCGACCACCAGAGAAGGAACTGCCGTTGCTTACCGCCGTCCACACCCTTGACCTTGCCGCGGCAAGAATCCCGGAAGGCCGGGCCAACGGCATGATCTCCGGCACGAACTTCGTCGTCGAAACGGCGCGCCTGGACCTTGCCGGCACATCGCATCTCTTGCGCCTGACGCAAGGCTCAAGCGTCTCCCCGGATCGGGAAATCCTGGTTTACCTTCGTCCGAAGGCCGGCGAACCGCTGGCGGGAAGCACTTGGGCAATTTCGAGTGACATGAAGGGACCGACCGTGCCGCAAGTCGTCAAACGGTGGAAGCCCAACCCCAAATTCGCTCCTCAATCAAGACCGTTTGCGACGGGTTACACGATGAAGCTGGAATTGGGCGAGATGATTGACGGCGAGCTTACCGGAAAGATTTTTTTGGCCCTTCCTGATCCAGAGAAAAGCGTGGTCGCCGGCATCTTCAAGGCCGTCACCGCTTCAACCAGCGCCAGCCCCGCCGGCACCGTCGCGCCAGTCGCCGCTCCGGGGATTGCGCCACCGCCCGGCAACCCGGAATTCGAGGCGCGCTACGGCATCAAACGCTAACCCACCGCGACTTCACTCACGGCAAACGCCACGTTGGCCGGGCCCACCCATCGCCGCCGGAGTGATGGTTGTGCCGGCTTATAAGGCTGGCGGGTGACTCCTTGCCC
>JAANMU010000153.1_pt1 | contig 87622 bp, 45 predicted proteins | sample 7279701 | NCBI WGS metagenome assembly JAANMU01 (sample SAMN14094539, study PRJNA606508) | bioreactor metagenome | isolation source: A lab-scale SPAN reactor treating ammonium-rich wastewater day 57 | place: Ireland: Galway | collected 2017-03-13 | reverse complement strand
CGTCTCCTTTTCCAAGCGGCCTAATCCGTTGTGGGTTTGACGGATATTCGACGCTTTGAAGAAAAAATTGCGAACTTTGTCCGTGACATTGGGGTGAACTGCTCCCCGCGAGGGCCGGTTTTCACTTCATAAAATTTCCGCTTTTGGCCGGCCCGTGAGGCCACAATAAATATTTCGTTAAAAATATTAATATATTCATACAGTTATATAAATCACTCTTGAGCTTTCCCTGGCATCTCCCCTGCATTTCTCCAGGGCACGGGAGGCCAGACGCCTCCCCCAAGGAGATCGTCGTGAGCCAAAGCCTGCCTAAAAATGCCCTCTATTTAGACCGATATTTTCCTGTACAAGAGCCTGCCAGCCACCAACCCTCCGAAAGCTCCTATCTCCCCGAGGAATACGCGGGCTTCGACGCCGAGTACATGGAGGAGTCGGATTTCGGCATGGAAAGCGATTCGGAGGCGGCCGCCGCGGCGGAAACCGATTTCGGCGAAGAGATCCCGGAAGGTCCCAGCCCCGAGCAGGCGAAAGAGATCGAGTGGCTGGAAAAAAATGGGGAGAAGCTGGCGGAGGCCTACCAAGAGGCCCAAGGGCAATTCGAGGACTTGCAGGACGGACTCCAAGACCTGGCGCCGGAGGATAAGTCGAAACGCCTGCGCGACATCGAGGACGCCCTCGCCGAGATCGAGAGCGATCTCAAGAGCTACCGCGATCACGAGCAAGCCTTGCAAAACAGCGGCCTGGAGGCGGGCGTCGAAATGCCGGAGACCGAGGTCGACAGCGAAGAGCTCGGCGAAGGCCTCGAAGACTTGAAGGAGGGACTGGAGACCGAGATCCAAAAGACGGAGCAGGCGGCGGTGGAGGCCGAGGAGCAGGCCGCCAAGGCCGAGGCGCGGGCGGAGGACAACGAAAAGACGAAAGACCAGCTCCTCGAGGCCCTCGGTTATCTCAACGGATCCAAGGGAGAGCGCTACTTCACCGCCAAGGTCTGGGGAAAGAAGCACATCAAGGATTACCACGAGGACGTCACGGAATACGCGAGCCGCATCATCTCCGAGATGGCGGAGGCCGCGGTCTCGGGCGATTGGCAGGCTGGCGTCGCGACCTCGATCGACTCCCTGCCCGGCGGCAGCGCGGACAACGCGCTCGCCCTGGTTTACGTGGTCTTGGAGAAGCAAAACCCCGAACTCTTCGAAAAAATCCCCTCGAAAATCCTTGAGGCGATGTCGGACGCGATCCGCCGGGGCAACAGCCCGGGCGACAAAAACATTTACTACATCCAGCAAGACGGAAAATACGACGGCCCCAAGGACGACCGCCGTCGCAAGGACATGCACCACGAGAATATCTCCTACGCCGACGCGGCCGAGCGCCTTCAGGCCTACGCCGAGGCCAAGCGCCAGGCCGAAGAGATCGAGGCCGAAAATTCCCCCGCCGCCGCGGAGAATTCCGACGAAGGCAACGACCAAGCAGGCCTTTGATCTTGAACGGGTCTTTCGATTAGGATGAGGCCATGCGCCTCTTCGTCGCCCTGGACTTTCCCCCAAGCCTGCGCGAGACCCTGGCCCCGCTCTTCCGTGAAAAGATCCCCGGGGCGAAGTGGGCCGCCCCCGAGCAACTGCACCTCACCCTGCGCTTTTTGGGGGAATGTCCGGAAGCGACCTTCGAGGCCCTGCGCTCCGGCCTCCGGGAGATCGCCGCCCCGCCCTTCCCCCTGGCCCTGCAAGGCGTCGGCACCTTTCCGAATCCGCAAAGGCCCCGCGTGCTCTGGGCGGGCCTCGAGGCCGGGCCCGAGCTCTACGCCCTGCAAAATCAAGTCGAGGCCCTCGCGCAGGCCCTCGGCCTTCCGCCCGAGACCAAGGCCTTCTCGCCCCATCTCACCTTGGCGCGCTTGAAATTCCCCGCGCCGGCCGAGACCGCCCGCTTCTTGAAGAAGTTTCACGGCCTGCACATCCCGGCCTTCCGGGTCGAGGAGTTTCACTTGTACTCGAGCCGGCTTTCCCCTAAAGGTGCGGAGCATCGCAAGGAGGCCAGCTTCCCCTTGCGCCAGGGGTCGTCGCCATGAAGTCCTTTCGCAAAGAGATCTGGATGAACGTCCCGACCCGCCGGGCCTTCGTCAATATCACCCCGCATGTCGAGGCCGCGCTGCGCGAGAGCGGGATCCGCGAGGGCCTGGTCTTGGTCAACGCCATGCACATCAGCGCCTCCGTCTTCATCAACGACGACGAGTCCGGCCTACACCACGACTTTGAGGTATTTCTGGAAAGACTGGCGCCGCACGCGCCGATCTCGCAGTACCGCCACAATGACACGGGCGAGGACAACGCCGATGCCCACATCAAGCGCCAGGTCATGGGCCGCGAGGTCGTCTGCGCGGTGACGGAAGGACGCCTCGACTTCGGTCCCTGGGAGCAGATCTTTTATGGAGAATTCGATGGGCGCCGCAAGAAGCGGGTCTTGGTCAAGATCCTCGGGGAATAGGCCGCGTCCCTGGCGCCGGCGCCTGGCGGCGCTGGCCCTCCTGCTCGCCGCCGTCCTGGGCTACCAGGCCTGGCGCACCGTCTCTTTCGCCGAGTCCCTGATGCCTCCGCCGAACGCCGACATCGCCATCGTCCTGGGCGCCCGCAGCGCGGGCCCCGAGCCCCTGCCCGTCTTCCGCGAGCGCATCGAGTACGCGATCCGCCTCTATGAGGAAGGCAAGGTGCGCAAGCTCCTCTTCACGGGCGCCCCCGGCGAGCCGCCCCAGGCGATCGTCGCCCGCGACTACGCCCTGGCGCGCGGGGTGCCCGAGGACGCGATCCTCCTCGAGACGCGCTCGCGGATCACCATCGAAAACCTGCGCTACGCGAAGGAACTGCTGCCCAATCCGGGCGATTCCGTCCTGATCGTCAGCGACCCCCTGCACCTGCGGCGGGCGATGCGGATGGCGCAGGATGTGGGCTTGAACGCGATCCCCGCGGCGGTGCCTGAGACTCGCGTACGTGGTTTCTGGAGCCGCGCGAAGATGACGCTGCGCGAGTCGGCGGCCTATGTGAAGTATTGGATTTTGCGCAGGCTGTAGGGGCGAACCTTGTGTTCGCCCCTACGATCTCCGCGCCAAAAAATACAGGCCCGCATAGACCTTCGGGTCCACCCGGCAACCCTCCCGTTGCTTGGCCTCCAGCCAGGCCTCGACTTCTCCCTCCGGCACCTCGTGCACCAGAATCGTCTCCGTCGCGTCGCCGCCGCCCTCCCCCACCCGCTTCAGGTCGCGGGCGAGGAAGATCGCGATCGCCTCGGGGCTTAGGCCCGCGGAGGGCGGCCCCTCCGAGAGGAACTCCAGGCTCCCCGCCTCGTAGCCCGTCTCTTCCAAGAGCTCGCGCCGGGCCGCGGTCGCCAGGTCCTCGCCGTGCCCCGCGCCGTCGCCCACCAGGCCCGCGGGAAACTCGATCACCGGGGCGCCGACCGGGATGCGGTATTGCTCGACCAGCAGGACCTTCCCCTCGGGGGTCCTCGCCACCAGCATCACCACGCCGGTGCAATTCACCCGCTCCACCCACTCCCAGCCTTGTCGCTCCTTCAATTGGAGAAATCGGCCTCGGTACAATACGCCGGCATCGCTCATGGTTTTTCCTTGGTTCGCGTTGGCCCGCGGACTATATAGCCCGCGATGTTTCTGGACGGCTTATCGCACGGATTCAAAATTCTCGTCCACCCCTCGATCGCCCTCGCGACCCTGCTGTTCATGGCGGCGCAGCTGCTGTTTCTGCGCCTGATCCGCTGGTCCACCGGGCAAAAAGAGATGGGCGACGCCTTTTCGGCGGGCTGCCTGACCCAGATCGTCGGCGTCCTCTTCCAGGCCCTGGCCTTGGGCCTGCTCTTGCTGTGGACCCTGCCGGTCCTGCTGGGCCTCGAGCCCCGCGCCTCCTGGGCCGCCGTCGAGGGCTTCGCCATGCTGGCAACCCGCGCCGGCCTCATCGCCGCCCTCGCCATCACCCTGCTCTCCTTCCTGCCCTGGCTTGGAAATTTCCTGGCCGGGTCTCCGGGACTGGAAGTCCTGGTCGGCGGCGGCATCCTGTTTCGTCTGCTCTCCCATCCCTACCTCGAGACGCGGCTCGGCCGCAAAATCCCCGCCGAATCCCTCTATCCGGGCCTGTGGGAAAGCCTCGGCTATTTGGCCCTGGCCTTCCTCGTCGGGCGCCTGCTGATGCTGGCCACGCTCAAGCTGCGCCCGGCCTCCGGACAGCCGCCCAACGCCTTTACCCGCCTCTGGGGTCCCAGCCTTGATACGCTTATCGGGATTGTGGTTCTATATATGTACGCCCAGTCCATCGCCTTGCGCCTGCATCCGGGGCCCTGAGGTCCGCGATGTCCGTCCAGGACTTGATCGAAAATTACAAGCGTTCCCACACGCATCCCTTCAACCACGCGATGCACGCGGTCGGGATCCCGATGATCCTCGTCAGCCTCGCTTGGATTTTCTTCGACTGGAAGGTCGGACTGATCCTGTTCGGCGTGGGCTGGGGCTTCCAATTTCTGGGCCACGCGGTGGAGGGCAAAGCGCCCGCTTTTTTCTCCAACCCCGCCTACCTCTTGATCGGGCCGATCTGGCTGGCCAAGAAGGTCGGCAGCCTCTTCTCCAAGCCCAAGCCCGCGGACACCGACCGGGAAGCCCGAGGCTAATCCCGAGAAATTCCTTCAAAATTATCGCGTTCTGGCGTAGAGCAAGCGACTGCTTCCAGAGGAGCCTATGAAACACACGGTCAACCCCAAATCCAGCGCCACCACCCGCGGCATCCAGGTCGACGTCGAAAGCGAGTTCGATCCCGAGCGCAGCGATCCCGGCAACGGCTATTACTTCTTCGTCTACCACGTGAAGATCCGCAACCACGGCGACTCCGCGGCCCAGCTGATCAGCCGGCACTGGATCATCACCGACGCCGACGGGCAGGTGGAAGAGGTGCAGGGCCCCGGCGTGGTCGGCGAGCAGCCGCGGCTCGAGCCCGGGGAGTCCTTCGAGTACTCCAGCGCCTGTCCCTTAAAAACGCCTACCGGCAACATGCGGGGCACCTACCAGATGGTCTCCGAGACCGGCGAAAAATTCGACGCCGAGATCGCCCGCTTCGAGCTGGCGCCGGGATACACGCTGCACTGAATCGTGCTAAAATAATCATATGGTGAAAATCGACCTGCAATACCAAGGCGATCTTCGAGTCGCGGCCAAGCATGCCCCCTCCGGCACGCGGCTGCACACCGACGCCCCGCTCGACAATCAAGGCAAGGGCGAGAGCTTCTCCCCCACCGACTTAGTGGCGACGGGGCTGGGCTCCTGCATGGCGACGATCATGGGCATCGTCTCGCGCAAGCACGGCATCGACTTGATGGGGATGGAAATCCGCGTCGAGAAGATCATGTCGCAGGAGGGTCCGCGGCGCATCGCCGCGCTCGAGGTCGACTTCCAAATCCCCGTTCGGCCCGACGACGAGAAGGTCCGCCTGCTGGAAGAGGCCGCCCACACCTGCCCGGTCGCGCTCTCGATCCATCCCGACATCCAAGTGCGGACGCGCTTCCGCTGGGGAAACGACTCGCCGTCCGCCCGAGGTTGAGCGAAGGCGGGATTTTTCGGGAAAATAATAAGCCCGTGGCCGCGCCGGCTATCGGCCGCGCAGGCGCAGCGCGCGCCATTCCGCCTCTTCCAGCCGACGCTCGAGGGCGCAGGGCCGGAAGGCCCGCAATACCTCCGCGAGCTCCCCGGACAAGATCCCCGACAGCACGATCCGCCCTCCCGGCTTCAGGCGCGCTAAGACCGCGTCTCCTAGCGCTATCAAGGTAGGGCTAAGGATGTTCGCGACGATGAGGTCGTAGCTCCCCTCCGCCTCGCCCAGCTCCGCGGCAAGCGTGATGCCGCCCGCCCCGTTGAGGCGGAAATTCTCCGCGGCGTTCTCCCGCGCCTCCGGGAGGATCTCCACCGCCGTGACCGCCGCGGCTCCGAGCTTACGCGCCAGGATGGAGAGGATGCCGGTCCCGGCGCCCAAATCCAGCAAGGAAGCGGCCGTCAAGTCGATCTCTCCGAGCAATGCCGCCGCCAGCCGCGTCGTGGGATGCGCCCCGCTACCAAAGGCGGGGCCGCCGCGCAGCAGGATCTCCCGTCCCAGCAAGGCGACTCGGACCGGCTCGGCGGTGGATAAGCCCGCCGCCGGCAGGCGGATGCGCGTCTCGCCCTCCCAGCGCAGGGCCGGGGCGCGGCGCTCCAGGTCGCGGCGCAGGTCGGCCAGCGGATAATCCGCGTCAAAGTAGGCACGGGCGGCGAGGCGTCCGGCTACGGGGGAGAATTCCAGGCCCAGGCAGGGGTGCCGATAAAGCCGGGAGCGAACCTCGCCCTCCAAATCGGAAGTCAGATTGAGACGAACGATGCAATAGTCGCGCATGGGATGAGCGAAGCCCTATTCGGCGTCGAAACGCAAGATCTCGATCAAATTGGCGACGCCGTCCGCCTCCTCTCTCAGGCCCATGCGGCGATAGGTGAGCTCGAGGCCGTGCAAGGCGTCGATGTCCTCGGGGACGGCGTTGTTGATCCGACGGAAGGCAGCCTCGGCCTCGCCGTACTGCTTGGCCTGGAAGCGCTCCCATGCCCGCATCCGGAGATTGGTCAGTCCGCTCGCCTCGGTCGGATGGAGGGCATGGGCCCGCCGGTAGTGATCGAGAGTGGCGCCGAAATCGCCCTGCCGCTGGGCGGCCTGCGCGAGAAAGAGATCCGCGCGGGGGCTCCGCGGCAAGATGTCCCGGGCGCGCAGAAAAGTCTGGCGGGCCGCGGCCAAGTCTCCTCCCTCAAGCAACTCCTTCCCCAGATTGAGCAGGTGCACGCCCATCAAGGCATGAGCCCCCAGGGGCTTCGCCTCCGGCTCGATGGCGCGGTGGCGATACGGCATCCCCGAGGCGATGCCGAAATCCAAGATGCTCTCGATAGCCGCTCCTTCCCGTCCCAACAGATAGACGTGACGCGGCAGGAGCCCGGCCTGCAAGGACCTCCCGGTCTGCGCGGTCAGGTGTGCGAAGAGCAGGGAAAGCGTGACGCAATTCCCGTCGCCGTGGAGCAAAAGGTGCGAGAGGTAGCGCCCGTTGGAATTGTTCTCGTCGACCTGGTTGAAGCCGCGCTCGCGGAGGAAGCCCCGCACCAAGGAGAGGTCCAAATAGTAGTCCGCCAGCTCCGGATTGTCGCGCACCCGGTTCTTGATCCGGATCTCGCCGTTCTTCATCGCGGAGACGTCCGAGATGCCGATGGAGCGCAGCCGCTGCTGGAGCTGCAGAAATCCCGCCATCCCCTTCGGCACCAGCTCGTTCTGCCAGGCGCGGAACAGCTCCCAGCGCGTCGCGATGGGACTGCGCTCGCGGCCCTCGGCCAGGTAGTTCCAAAAATCCCCCTCCAAATCCCTCAAGACCTCCCGGGCCCGGGCGGCCTCCTCGGCCTTCAGGCCGGGGCGCAGGCCTTCGGCCTCGAGGGCCAAGGCCAAGGGGGCCAATTGCCCCCGCTCCTGAAGCCCCTTCAGCAGGCGGTCGACGCCGGAGGCGGGACTCTCGCGGAAGGCCCGCAACATGGCCTCGCCCTCGTGTTCCGGCGACCGCTCGCCGACCCTCGAGTCCATGGGCTCGGGCGCGACGCGGCGGCCGCGAGGGGAACGGGCGCGCTCCGGCTTTAGCTCCGACATGGCGAGGATCCAGCCGCCGGGCGGCGTCAGATCTCCGCCCTCGGCGAGAACGGGACGCGGTCCGAGGCCCTCCAGACCCAAGGCGGCGCTCAAAGCGGGACGGTTTCGCAACTCGGTCATTCGGGAGCGGACTTCCAGCTCGCGGATCGAGGCCGCGTAGCGCGGCCCCAGCGCCGAGCCGGCGAGACGGCCGCCGACATGGAATTGCAGCAGGGTCGCGAAGGAGTCGAAGAGCCGCGAGGTCGGATCGCCCGCGGGGCGCCAGCCGAGCCTCTCCTCGATCAGGTGGTCGGCGTAAACGCCGCCCAGCATGCCGGCCTGGGCGAAGAGCGGACGCGAGACCCCCGTGAAGGGGGCCAGCCGGGCCGCCTCGGCGCCGAAGGGCGCAATGCCGTGGGCGCGATGGAAGAGCGCGTTGGTGGCCGCCCCGCCGGCCTTGAGCAGGCCGAGCATCAGGGCCGTGGAACCCAACTCGCGGGTCAGGGCGGCGCGGTCCCAGGCGAGCGGCGTCTCGGAGCTCGCCGCATGCAGGGCCCGGGTCGTCATCCAGAAGGCCGGGACCTCCGCCGCCCAGGCGGCGGTGCCCGCGCTAAACGAGGCACCGGCGCCGCGCGTGAAAAAATTGGCCGTGCGCGCCGACGCCAGGCGCGACAAGACGCCCAGGCGCACCGCGCCGGCGACCAGGCTGCCGATGCCCATGCCGGCGATCATCGCGGGATCGGCGGCCTGGCGCGCGAAGCCGCGGGAGAGGTGCTCGAAACGCGCCCCGAAGGCGCCCTCGCCGCGCAGCGCCCGGGCCTCGGCTTCGGCGCGGGCGCGGACGGCCGCATCGAGCCGGGGAGCGAGGGGGCCCGCGGTCCGGGAGAGAAAGTCGTAGAGCAGGATCGCCGTGCCCGCCTCGCCGGCGCGGGCGGCGCCGCCCGCCATGGCGCTCAACGCCTCGCCGAACAAGGCGGGATCGGATTCCTCGGAGAGGGCCAGAAACTCCTCGACCCGGGTGCCGAGACGCCGCCGGAGCGCCGCCTGCTGGGCGAGGTCCAACTGCGAAAAGGCGGCGCGCAAAGACAGGCCCCGGCCTTCCAGGCAGGGGCGCGCCCAATGGCGCAAGGCGGAGGCGGTGTTGTCGAAGTTCGAGTCGGGATGTTCCGCGGCGAGCGTTTGCAAAATTCCGGCTAGGGCCCGAGAGGCCGAAAAGCCGGCCTCGGGCGACGCCGCACCGCGGAGGCTCCCTACCCGGAGCGCTGGGGACGTCATCCAAAAATTCCCTATATTTCCAAGGCTTATCGCACAGAAATGCAAATAGTTGTGAGGGAATATTCCACGGGGGTTTTTGCACAACTTTTCACTGGCCTGGACGAAAAAAAAAGCTGAAATTCTTCAGCAAGATTGAAGCGGCTTGGGGGATCGACAACCATTGGCTTAATGGAAAAGGGGCAACGTGACCTTAAGCCGGCTCGCAACGGTGTCGACGGACGCAGGTGCGTCTTTCGACCGGAAACAACCCAAGATTCACCGGGATCCCCTCGGCAAGATCTTGCTCAACGCCTTGCTGGGCGGCGAAGCGACGCGCACCGCCTTCGAAACCCGCCTCCCTCCCGCCGCGCGCGGCGCCTGGGAGGCCCTTTCCTCCGAATCCAATCCAGACCTATTCTTCGACGGCCTAATTTCCTTGGCGCAAGGCCTGCAAGAACGGCATCCCCAGGATGCGGCCCAACTCTATTCGGCGACGGCGGAGTTTCTCTCGAAATCGCGGGGAGGCTTCAAGGACGTCGGAGACAAGGCCCGGGCGCATCTTCAAACCTTGAACGGCCGCGGCGACTTCGGGCCCCGCGCCGAGCTCCTGCTCTCCCGTCTGATTCAGGAGGCTACCGATCCGGCCGCCCTCTTCGCCATGGGCCTGGGCACCCAGGCCTTCCGCTGGGGTAGGGTCTGCACCGCCCTTCGCCTGGGCCGAAGCGGTTTGGCGTCCCGCGCGGCGGCCAACGGGGCCGGCTTTTTTCTAGAAACCTCGGCCTTCACCCTGGGCCACAAGGTTGCCGCGGCGGCGATGGGCCGCCCGCAAGACTTCGGCGCCGAAACCCTAGCGCGCGACGGGATCGCCAACGCCCTCTTCTTAGGCCCGCTCAAGGCCATGGGAGGGGCGACGCGTTTCGCGGTGAGCCGTACCCTCGGCCGGCCGCGGGTGGCGGCCTTGGCGCAAGAATTTGGCGTCCATCGGATCCTCGCCGGCCTGCTGCCGCAGGCGGGGATGTTTGCGGGCATTTGGATCGGGCAAGAACTGCAACAGGACCTCGGCTTGCACGAGAAGCAAGACAAGGCCGCCCGCGTCGCCGACGCCCTCGCCATCCTATTTCAGCTCGGCGCCGGCAACGGCCTCTTCGCGGCGACCCTCGGCGCGGGCTTTCGGCGCAGCCAGGCGGAGGCCGAGGGAAGGTACCTCAGGTGGCGCGACAAAGCGGCCGAAGCCGCGACGGCTCGGGAAAGCATTTTCGATGCCTACGACGGGGACGATATGCCTACCGTCCCCCATTTTCGCCCGGCCTACGAAGGGGCGAGGCCTCTTCGCCATGACGCGAGGGGGCCCGCCGTCTTGATGATGGCCGGAGAGGGCCCCGGAGGTCCCAGATACCGCTGGACCGAGGCCGACTTCGTGAACCTCGGCAAGTTTCGCGCCAGCCTCAATTTGATCGAGGCCAACGCCATCGCGGGAACGATCCATCCCGACCAACGGCACATGCTGCTCTTTTCCCGCTTGCTGCAGAACCTCTCCTTTCCCGACGGAGAGACGAGGACGCTCGCCTTCTCACGGCTGGGGCATCTCATGAGGCATTCCAACTTGGGAGGCGAGGCCGGAAGCTACGTCAACTGGCTGACGCGCAAGGTCTTCGACAGCTACCTCGAAACCCAAGACGTTCCCAGCGCCAAGGCCCTGCTGGAATTTTTGGTGGAGGGCGGCCGCCTGCGCGATTACGAAAAATTACTGGCGCAATCCGTCCCCGCGGCCCGCCTGTCCATCGTGCCGCCTTGGATCCTCGAGTCGCAGCGGGCGAAATTTCCCCATTACGAACGCATCCGGCAATTGCAGATCCCGGAAGAAGCCAAACGCATCCTGTTCCGCTGGGTCTACACGCAGGCCAAGGCCAAGCATCCCGAGCCGCACTTTATTTCCGAGGACCTGATGCTGGACCGCATCGGGCAGTCGCTGTTCTTCCCCGGCTACGGGGAAATCCTCGGCAAGGTCCTGCAGGCGGCCGAGGCCAGCCCCCTCCCCTTCTACCGGCTTCAGCGGCTACATCACCTGCTTGGGAAGATGGACCACCTGTCGACTTACAAACTGTTGGAGCTCGCGGATCGGGATTTCCAATTGGTAGGCAGAAAAATACCCAAACTTCCCGAGCCGCTTTTCTTTAAGGGGCGTCCCTCGCAATTCAACGGGTATCTGGGGACCGAGGCCCCATTGGAACTGTTGAAAGAATTGCAGCACCATCAAGCGGACCTGCTCGATCCCCAAAAGGCCGAGACCCGCAAGGCCGCGCGAGTCAAGGCACTGGGCAAACTCGAGCTCGGCCAAGGGCTCCACGACATCCACAGCCCGGCTTATTGGGCTTATGCCTTCAAATTATTGGGCGACCCCTACGCCAAACGTATCGCGGCCGACATCGAGGCGGGCAAATTTAAGCTGGAGGTCCTGGAGTACGAGGATTTCGCGCGGCGTTGCCGCGAGCTCGGCGAGGAGGATTCCGTCGGCGACAACGCCTTTTTCCTGCACAGCGGCGTCACCGGGGGCAAGCCCCTGATGATGGTGAAGGCCTTCCCCGTGGACAACTATTCCTTCGAGACCCGGCCGGATCCCGTCTTCGCCGTGATGGGGAAGATCGCCCACGAGTACCAACACTTCCTGGATATCGACCCGGCCCAGACCCGCACCCAGTCGGTGGTGCACCTGCAGGAGATGCGCGCCCACCTGCGCGAGGCCCTGTGGCGCGCCCAATACGGCGACACCCAGAAATTGGCCTCTTTTCATCGCGACGGGACCAGCGGACTCGCCCTGCACTGGCGGGATAAATTCGAGTCGCATTACGGGCATCATTTTAGGCGGGATTAAAGGTCACCTCGACGCCGCCCATGAAGATCTTATCGCCGGGACGGATGGGGAAGATCGATTTCATCGCGTCGGCCTTGCCGCGGGAAGCCCAAACCATCTTGCCGTCCCGCCACACCTGGGTCCCGTTCATGGAGACGGAATCCTCGATGAAGGTGGTTCCGTCGGCGCGGAAGATGCGCACGTGTTTGCCCGAAACCCCTTCTGTCCCACTTACTCCCATGAAGGACTCCCGCCCGAGAAGCACCTGGGGCTGGTTGGGTTCCATGCGGTAGACCCACTTGCCTTCGGTTCCGGAAAGCCCTTGAAGTTGACTTTTAACTTCTTTGGGTGCCGGTGGGGGCGGCGGCTTCAAGCGAACGCCCGACTCCTTCACGCCTCCGCCGGGGCCCGGCTTTACCGGATCCGAGCCCCCGGCCTTGGGATCGTGGAAGTAGACGTGGACCGTGGCGTTGTCGGCTTTGTAGTGGTCGATGGGTTTTTCGCCGGCCTCGGGCTTGAGGGACTTATAGATGTTTCCCTTGTTGTCGACGTAGGCGATCTCGCCGTCCGACCGTACGATCGGGAGCCGCTTGCCCGGGGGCAGCTCTGCCATGGCGTCCTCGAGGTCCGCCATGCGCTCGAGGGTGCCGTCCATGATGCGGTCGGAGGCCTCCTTCGCCGACTTCGACTCGTGGGCGACCTTCGCCAGGTCGGCGGTGGCATTCGCATCGCCGACTCCGTCGGAGAACATGACGATCTTATCGCCCGGCTCGAGGCGGAACTTCTGCACGATCGGCTTGGGATCGCCGCTGGTGCCCAGTCCGCCGCTGACGATGTTCGCGTAGGGATGCGCGCGGATCTCCATCTCCATCCGCTCCGGGTCCTTGCCGTGCTTCTGAATCACCTCATAGAAAGGCCGCAGCTTGGGGTAAAAGTTCATGTAGGCTTCGACGGCATCCCCTTGCAATTCGCCGGACATGACCCTCTTGTAGAAGTCATGCAGCAGCGACTGGTCGGCGGTGCGATGCTTGACCTTGCCGTCCTTGCCGACCACCACGGCGCCCGCGTCGCCGACGTGGGCCAGGTAGACGTCGTGGCTGCCGTCGGGGTTCTTGACCACCAGGTGCACGACGCCGACCGCTCCGGGTTTTTCCTTTTCGGACGCTTGCTTATAGACGTCCGAGGCCTTCACCGCGCGATCGCCTTCGAGCAAGGCCTTGGTCAACAGCTCCTCGGGGGGCATCTTGCCCTGATTTTCGGAGATATATTTGGCGATGGCCTCGCCGGAGATGCGGCTGGCGGCGTCCCCGCCCTTGTGCCCGCCCATGCCGTCCAGGACGACGGCGAAGTTGTCGCCCTGCACCACGGCGTCCTCGTTTTTCTCTCTATAGCCGATACCCTCGTGGGTCTTGCCGGCGGAGGTGCCGTAGACCTCCGTCGCCTCTTTCTTGCCGACTTCCCCGCGTCTCGGGGCGCCGGGGGCATTGTCGGCCCAGACGCCTTGAATCTCGCCGGGCGCGCCGGGCTTCGGCTTGGGCCCCGCGACGTCCGCGCCGGGCATCGAGATTTTGAGGCCCCTCGGGCTGGCTTCCACCAACCTGCCCTGGGCGTCTAATTTCAAGCCGAGTCGCGCGGCCTCCTGGGGGGTGACGCTGAAGCTGACGGTCTTGACCGGCGAGTCGGGGCGAAGGTCCGGCCGAATCTCCACCACCATGAAGAGCTTGCCGCCCGAGTTTCCGGGCAGGGGCTCCAAGCGCGTCACGCTGCCGATCAGCTTGCCCGGCACCAGGCCCTCGGTGATGGGAGCGGCTTCCAGTTGGTAGGCCTGGCCGGCGCCGTCCTTGAGATCCACCGGCCCGCGCCGCGCCGGCGGGGGCGGCGGTTGGGGCCGCGCCCGAGTCGGGACGACGGGATTGGCATCCGCCGCGAGGGCCAAGGGTTGGGGCAGGATCTCTCCGAAGGAGAGATAAGGCTCCTTGGGCCCCGGCTGAAGCGAACCGTCCTGCCGCAGCTTGATATTCAAGGCGGCGGCCTCGGCGGGCGTCATCTCGAGGGTGATGCGACCCTCTTCGGCCCCCATGCCGCGGCGGGTACGCACGTCCAACCGAACCTTGCCTTGCGGGTCGTTCGGCACGCGCGAGGCGAAGGCGATGCGGCCGAGGTATTGCGTCCCCATCTCCGTCCAACCTTGCTGCCAAGGACTGACCGTGAAGGAACGACCTCCCAAATCGATCGCGGGGCCGCCGTGCGGACCGACCTGCAGGACCGCCGCGTTGCTGGGCGCCGCCGGCGGTGGCGGCGGCGCGGGAGGGGCCTGCGGAGCCGCCTGGGCCGGCTCGCGGAACTGGAAGGTGGCGCCGTTGATGACGAAATATTCCCCGTCTTTAATCGGATAGTATTTCGGCATGCGGCCGCCCATCACGTAGACCCCGTTGGTGCTGACCTTGGACGCGTCGCCCATCGGCCCGTCGACCAAGTACCACTTTCCGTCGGCATGGTTGCGCACGATCGTGGCGTGAACGCCGGAGACGTTCGAATCGGTGAATTGCAGGTCGCCCTGTCCCCTCCCGATGACGAAAGGAGAACCGTCCGACTTGGGGACGACGGTGCGGGCCTCGCCCACCGGGAGCTTGCCCGAGACGGCGATCGGCAAGGCACCGCCGGAGGCCGCGGGCGGCGCGTAGCCCTGCACGCTGCCGTCCGGCATCTGGTATTGGATCCAGGCCTCCGCCGGCGCCTTGAAAGGCACCACATTATTTCCGACCTGAAATAGATCGTTGTCCTTGACGGGCTTCCAGTAGCGCCGCGCCACCGGATCCGCCTGAGCCGCGTACAAGTCCATCGAAGGCTTACCCTCGAAGACGTACCACTGCCCCTTCGGTCCCCGTTGGAAGGTCAGCAAGGGCGGGCTGACCTGCCCCATGTACTGGTTGACGACCGGCCGGCCTTGCGGATCGGCCATGACTTGGAAATAGGTCGTTCCCGCGCTTACCTCCAATGCTGGATGGTTCGCGACGACGGAGCCGCCGCGCGGGCCGGCGTCGGCCGCGACGCCGACGTTCGCCGGAGTCCCGACGGCATACTGTTTCACCACGAAGCCGTGGTTGGGCACCTCGGCGACCTGAGTTCCCTTGGCGTCGAATTTGATGCCCAGACGTTGGGCCTCCGCCTTGCTCAAATAAACCTTCGTATTCGCCGTCACGGCCCCGCTGGAGGGGTCGGTGACGCGGTAGACCAGCTCGACGCCGTCCCCGTGGACCTTGGCGCCCTCTTTCGAGAAGGTGCCCACGAAGCCGTCGACCACCCGGCCCCCCTGATAGTCCCGCGTCTCCAGGGGGCGTATCGCCGTGACGACGCCGTTATGCTCTAAACGCACCGGATTGTCCCGCGTCGCGGGCGAGAGATCCGCGGAAGGCTTCGGGGCGGAGAGAAATCTCCGGACCACGGGAATGGCCAAGAGGGTGCCGATCCCGACGATCATCGCGATCTCGACCGGGCCGATGTTGGGACCGCCGCGCATCACGCCGTCGGCGGCGCGGGCGGTCTCGGGCGCGACCAGGGCGAGGAGCCCCATCAAGAGACCCGTGCCCGTAGCCAAGGTACCGGTGTTGCTGTCCCGCCCCGAGCCCTTGGGCCCCTGACTATCCGACCCCTTTTCGAGATAAAGGGGGCGTACCAAGTCGGCCACGGACTTGTCGGAAAGCTCCTTGCCGTACTCCAGGGGACCCCGCAAGGCGGCATCGAGAAGCTCCAGCCTCTCCAAGGCATCCTGGTATTCCGGACTGTCCTTCTTTCCCTTGAGGATCGTCTCGCGATCGGCCTTCATCTGAGCCGCCAGCTCGGGCTCGGCGGCCTCCAGGCGTTTTTCGATGCCCGCCAAAGGTTCCAGCGCCTTGTTGGGGTCCGCATCTTTCAGGCGCGCGCCGAGTTTCTCCGGATCGGAAGAGTCCGCGGCCTTTCGGGTCTCGGTGCCCGTATCGGTTTTGGCCCTGGGACGTAAGGGAATGACGTCGGCCCCCTTCCCTTCCTTGGCGCCGGGGGCGGAAGCCGCGGACTTGTCGTAGACCTCCTGGGAGGCCTTGGCGAATTCGGCGAATCCGGCCTCGGTCATGAAAACCACCGGCTGCCGGAAGCGGGGATCGCCGTGATTCAAGGCCAAGACGTCCCCAAGCCTTTCCATCGCGACCTTAAACTGCGGGGAATCCGTGGGCTCGGTCATGAGCGTCTTGTAGTCGGCGTCGAATTTTTCCAATAGGGCCTGATGACCTCCCTCGACGAGGCGCTCGCGGATCATGTCGAGCTCGCCGACCAGGTCCATGTTTTTCAGGCCCGGACGCCCCACCGGCTCGGGGAAAATGCGCTCGTAGAGGCCGTTGAGGTACGCGACCTTGCGATTGATGCCATCGACGTCCGGCGCCTTGGGGGCCTTGGGAATTTTAAAGACTTGACCGCCAGAGGGCTCGCCTTCGGAATACTTCTGCATCAGGGAAACCATGTCGTCGAGCCCCCGCTGGATCTCGGCCCGGTTGGGGACATCGGCGGGCAGCTGGGGAGGTTTGGGCATTTCGGGCGCCTTCTCGCCGGGCCCCAAGTGGGTGACCTTCGCCAGGTAATCGGAAGCCTCCCGACGAAAATCCTTGATGGGGTCCAATATCTCGGGCGGCAGGTCCTTGTTCTTGTAGACCAGCTTATGTTCGATCTCGCCCCACTCGTGCATCGCCTCGGTCTTGATCTGGATCTCCACCGGCTTGCCGTCGACCTCGACGACGATGTGCAGGGCCCGATAGCCGCTGGCCGGGTGGCCGTCGACCAGACGGTGGATGCCGTCCTGGTCCAGCTTGGCGTCGATCCAGACGACGCCTTCTTCTTCCTGGATGCCCTTCCGTTTCATCTCCGTGGGAGTCATGACGTCGGCCTCCATCGAACCGTCTTTCAGGTAGGCCTCTCGGATCTTGTACTTCTCTTGGATCCTGGCGATGACCGCCTCCGCGTCGGCGTTGCTGCGCACCACGATGCGGGTGCCCGCGATGTCGGTGAGCGGCGCCATGTCCTGCCAGCCGCGGCGGACCAGTTTGGGAGCGAGGTCGTCGGCGGCCTTCATCCGCCCCTTGGGCGGGAATTCTTGGCTGAGATGCAGGTCGGGGTCGGCGCCGAGCTCCTTCAAGAAGCCCATCACGTCCTCGAAGGCGCCCTTGTGATCCTCGACCATCTTCTCGGCGACGGCCTTCTGCCGCGCGCGATATTCCGTCTGGGTAATCTTGCCGGCTTGAAGGTCCCGGGCCGCTTCGGCGAAGGGCGTGTCGCCAGCCGCGAGGTGGTCGACCTCGGTTTTGAGATCGCCGGTCGTCTCTTCGCCCGGGGAGCCCTTGGGACGAACGCCCGACGGCGTCAGGGCCTGCTTGTCGCCGGCCTGGGCCTTGCCCGGACGGACCGTCTCTCTTTCGGCGGGTGGCAACTCTTTGGGCGCGGCGGCGCCGGGACGCACGGTCTCCTGGAACTCCGCGGCCATCTTGCCGTTGGCGACGTCGAAGGCCTCGTAGGGGCTTTTGCCTTCCTTGACCGCGGCATCGAAATGGCCTCGGGCCTGCTCGGCCAACTGCGCGGCCTCTTCCTTGTTGCGGCCGGCTCGCAGCGCCCGGTCGAAGATCTCGGATTCGAGGCGCTGTCCGGTCTGCTGCACTATCGGATCGACCTTGGGCCCCTTGGGCTCGACGCGCGGGCAATCCTTCAGGACGCGGTCGACCAACAGCATCTTGGCCGCCTTCACGAAATTGGCGTCGCCGTCCAGCCCGTATTCCTTGGCAAAGGCCTCGACGACGGCCTCACGGTTCGTCTTGAACTTGGCCTCGATCGCCGGATCGCCGCCGCTGGGTAGGCCCGCCGCGTCCTGGCTGAGGATCTTGCCCAGGTCCATTTTGAATTTTTCCCGCTTGGCTGGATCGACCTTGGCCTCGAAACCCTTGGCTAGCTTCAGGCCGTAGCCGCGCTGCCGCTCCATGAAGCCCGTCAGCTTGGGATCGGCGGGCGCGCCCTGCTTCGGCGCCTCGCCGAAGCGGACCTCGGCCTCGCGCAGGTTGTCGACGACCAGCCGGCCGAGCAGCTTCATGAAGGCGGGATTCTTGTCCATGCCGTATCGCTCGGCCAAGACCTTGGCCTCTTTGACCCGCTGCCGCAGCAGGGCCTCCCGGCCGGCCGCGTCCTGGGTTCGGCCGCCGGAGGCGACGTCCTTCAGCACCAAGGCGTTCAAGTCCTTCATGAAGTCGGCGTTCTTCTCGAGTCCGAAGCTCCGGGCCAGCTCCAGGGCGAGGCCCATCTGTTCCTTCGCGAGCTCGGCACGGGACGGCGTCACCGTATCGGGGCGCACGGGATCGCCCACGCCCTGCACGACCAAGGTCGTGTTGTCCTGCTTGAAATGGCTCTGCGTCTTGTCGCGCGGCACGCCCCGGAACTCGAAGCTCTGCCCGTCCGCATAGGTCACCTGCACGCGACCCAAGTCCTTGGCCTCGCCGACGTTGCCCATCATGTCGAGGACCTTGCCCTCCCACATGCCCTTCCAACCGGAGGGCGGCTCTTGGCCGGTGACGGCCCGATAGGCCTTGGCGTAGGCCTCGGGGGTGAGGGGCATGTTTTCCTGCCCGCTCTTCTGCAGGGTGTCGGCGAGCTGCTGGCGGATCAAGACCTCGCGCATCAGGACGTCGCGGACCTCGGCGGGAGTCTTGGCGCCCGACTCCCGGATCAAGAAGGCGATCTCGGCGTGGGAGCCGAAGTTTTCGAAAAAACCGTCCGAACCGTTGAGGACGATGTCGCCCTGCTCCACCGTCACGTCTTTCGTCCGGATCTTGAGGGGACCGGAGTGCCCGCCCAGGGATTGATCGACGATGTTGGCGTTGGGATCGGAGCGGCTCTTGAGGATGTCGGCCTCGCTGCGGCCGTAGGCGTCGAGGATCTCGACCTCGCCGTTGGGCTTGAAGCGGATCACGGCGGCCTCGCAATCGCCGACGCTGCGGAAACGGGCGTTGAAGGTGCCGTTGGGGTTGCGGCTGATCTCGGTGCCCATCGCGACGGCGCCGGGCAGCATGTACTTCGCATAATGCTCGGCGGTCGCGCGGTCGAGGTTTTGCTCTTTCACCAGGCGTTCGGTCAGGGCGGGCAGCAGTTCCTTGCCGTAGGCGGCGACGGCCTCGTTGGCGAGACGGATGCCGTCTTCCACGGACTTGCCCTCTTTGACCGCCTTCTCGAAGGCGGTCTTGGCCAGCTTGGCGGCCATCTCGCCGCCTTGGGTGCCGCCCATGCCGTCGATCACGAGGGTGACGGTGCGGCCGTTCTCGAAGGTGACGACGACCTGGCGGTCCTCGTTGTATTCCTTGTAGCCCACGCCCTCGTGGCTGGCGCCGGCGATGCCGCCGCGGTCCGTGACCTCGGCGCGGTTTTCGGTGGTGGCCAGCTCGACGCGCACCGAGAAGACCCTCCCGTCGGGCGTGGTCATCTCGACCGAACGCACCTTGCCGTCGGCGTCCTTCACGAATTGGGCCTTGTTCTCGCCGTGATTGAGCCGCGCCTCCTTCAGAACGGCCTGAGCGTCGGCCTCGGTGCGAACATGGATGAGAACCTCGTATTCTCCGGTAGTCTTGCCCGGACCGGCCTGAAAGTCGTCGCCGTAACCCGGTTGCCGGAAAGAGACGTCCAGGATGCGCGTCCCTTCGGGGGCCTCGCCCAAGCCCTTGTCGTGTCCCTGGCCCTGGATGGCTCGCTCGAGAAAGGGAAAGGCGGCGTCCCGCAAATGTCCGGTGACCTTGGTGCGCTCCTTCGGGTAATCCTCCCATTTTTGGATGACATCGAGGTTTTTGCGCAATTCGCCTTGCAATTCGTCGGCGCGTTTCTGCGCGGCGAGGCGCTCGGGGCTGCCCTCGGTGTGCTTTTTCAGCTCGGCCTTGGCCTTGAGGTACTCGCCGCTCAGCGACTTGACGTTGTCCGCGGCGGTGCGCACCTCCTTCGCGGCCGCCTTGTCCTTCGGCGTGCCGAAGCCCTCGGCCTGCTTCAAAGTGCGCTGCCATTCGACCTTGCCGGATTGGGATTCCAGGACGCGGCGCACCCCTTCGTCCAAGATGGGATCTTCCGGCGCCGAAGCCTGTTTCTTGCCCTTGGCGCCGTCGCGCTGGGTGGGGGGACCGGCGTCGCCGGCGTCGCCCGCGCCCTTCTTGGCGGTGGGGTCGGTCTTGGTCAAGTCGTCGGCCTTCGGCTTGGGCGCCTCCTTAACCTTCACCTCGTAACCGTATTCGGCCTTGGCGTTGGGGACGATTTCGGCCTCGCCCTTGGCGATCTTGGCGGCCAACTCGACGGCCTGATCTTTGGTCAACTTGCCGTCGGCGAGCTGTTGCAGGAGGCCTTCCTTGACCGCTTGGCGCTTTGTCTTGGGCAGGCCGTCGAGGGCCGGCTGCAGGGCCTCGAGCGACTCCATGTTGCGCTGAACGACCTGGGTCAGCTCTTCGGTCGTAGGCGGCTTGCCGGAACGCATCGCATGGTCGAAGGAGAGATCGAAGGCGCGGCCCGCATCGGCGGCGCGGGTCATGGCGGGATCGGCGTCCGCGGCCTTTTTCTTGGGAGCGGGAGCGCTGGGCTGGCCGCTATCGGCGGGCGGCTCGACCGCCTTGAGCACCACCACCTTGGCGGCTTCCTTCTTTTGACCGTACCAATGCTGGTAGGCCTCGTGGTCGTCTCTGGAAATAGGCGGCCCGTCGATCACCTTCCCTTCCTTGTCGACCTTTTCGAAACCCAAAACCTCCGGGGACCTGCCCGCCTTGATGTCGCCGATATCTCTTTGATTTAACCTCTCCCGGGTTCCGTCGGGCTTGACCTTAACGTAGTAAGTGACTTTCTTGCCGGCACCCTCGACAGGAGTCGCGTTGGGATCCTTTTGGTCGCAAGGCTCGTACTTGTCGACCTTGGGACGGATTGTCACGCCCTGTTCGAATTCCGGCGCCAAGGCCTCGGCGTCCGCCTTGCGCTTCGCCTCGGCCACGCGGGTTCTCTCCTGCGTGACATGGGCGCGATAAGCCTGAAACTGCTCGGAAGTCGCCCAAAGCTCGCCCTTCGTCTTATCCTTGAGAAATAAATCGGCGGCGGGCCCCTCGGCGCCCTTGACGCGATATCCGAGGATCTGACCCTTCTGCTCCACTTTCTCGATCGTCACGCCCTTGCCGAAGGCTTCGGTCCATTGAGCCCGCTGCTCTTCCCGGGCCTTCTCTCTCTGTTGAAGGGCCATTTCCCGAGCGTCCGGTTCCCCCTTGGCGGGGGCGGCGCCCTTCTTGTCGTCGGCCGGCGGGGCGGCGGGTCCGCCCTTGATCTTGGACTCTTTGCCGGAATATTCGACCCACTTGCCGAGCCAATCGTGGCTCTCTTTCCAGGTGGTCTTCTCTTGCTCCGTGAAGACCTTCAGGCCCTTGCCCTTTTCCAGCTGGCCGGCGACGTCCATGGCCTCATGGCCGATCTCCATCAACTTCCTGGCCTCGCCCCGCAGCTCGGGGGTCATCTCGAAGGGCTTGCCCGCGAGCGCGGCCTTTTCCATTTCGGTCTGGAGGCGCGTCTCGAACTGGCCCTTCGTCTTGACGAAGAGATCCAGCTTGATCTTCTGCGAGGCGGCGACCTGCGTGGAGCTCTGGTAGCGCGCAATGATCGGATGGGTGGTGAGCCCACCCAGCTTGAGGCCGACCAAGGTGGCGATGCCGTGCTCGATTTGTTCGGCGGAATTGGCCTGCTCGAGGGCGGCGGTGTATTGCTTCCATTCGAGTTTCTTGCCGTGGGCCACGCGCTGGTAGAGCATGTCGAGGCCGATCTGGGCGCTGCTCCAGGCCTGCATCCCGGCCGCCTCGGCGGTGAAGGCCCCGACATTGTAGAGGGCCTTGCCGCCCATGCTCAACTCGGCCATTTCCTTCTGCAGCAGCTCGCGCATCATGGCTCGGCGCATGCCGACCGCGGTGGCGTCTTCCAGCAGGGCGGTCGCGCCGGCGCGGGCCAGGGCCCGCTCGCTTAAGGTAAAGACCTGATAGCCCTCGCCGACCACCTTGAGGGCCTTGAGCATGGCGGCGTTGGTGACGACCTTCCAGCCCAGGTCGCCGACCCCGTGGATGTCGCGCCAGGGGTCCTCGACCGTGCTCATCCCGAAGCCCTTGAGCTGGAACTCTTCCTTGGCAGCGTAGAGGGCCGAGCGCATCAGCATCTCGTAGCCGACGAAGACCGCTCCTTCCAAGAGGATCAGGCCCACCTCCGTCGCGATCGCGGCGGTGCCCGCCGCGGCGGCGGCTCCGGCCACCGGCGCGAGGGCGCCCATCGTCACCGCGGTGGCCGCGGCGGCGGCGGTGATGATGGCGACCTCGAGGGCGATCATCTTCCACTTTTGGTCGGATTGGAAATTCTCGAAGTCCTTATGGACGCGCGACTGCCGCTTGCTCTCGGTGGCGACGCGGAACAGGGCCAGGGCCCGCTCGACGTTGCCGGCCTTCAAGGCATTCTCCGCGTCCTGGTATTTCTCGATCAGGGTGTCGTATTCGCGGACTTCCTCGCCGGCATCCAACTTTTGCTTGCGCATGGTATGCAGCTGGCTGAGCTGCATCGAAATCCCCTCCCGAACCGTCGTCGGGAGGTCCTTGAACATCTGCTGGTCGGTCTCCTTCAGATAGGCCAAATTGGCCGTCAGCAGCTTGTCGATGCCCGTCGCGTCGAAGGAGCCGCCCTCCTCGAACTGCTTGTCCAGGTTCTCCATCGCCGCGGTCCACTTGGGATCGGCCTCCCACCAGGTCTTGACCGTCGCCGGCTTTGAGGAGCCATGGTATTTCATGTCCTCGCCGGCGAAATCCTCGACCTCGGTGCGCATCTCGCCCGGCTTGAAGCCCTGGAGGTTGGAGGTATGGACCAGCGTGACGCCCTTGAGCAGCGTCGATTCGGCGCGGGCCAACTCTTGGGCGCTGCCGATCATCGCGTCGAGGACCTGTTCGGGATCGGCGTCGGCGGCGAGGCCGCTGAGGCCGTCTCCGGTCGTCTTGAGCTTGCCCTGGGCCGCCAGCAGGGCGTCCTGATAGGCGTATTTGCCGCCCTGCCCCACCTTGCCCAGCTTCTTGCTGTGGGTCTCGAATTGCGTCAGGTCGGCGTTGAACTCCCCGACCTGCGCCTGGAAGACCTGCGTATAATTCGCGCGCAGCTCGCCGATCTGTCCCCTGAGATCCTCCAGGTGCTTCTTATGGATGGCCGCCTGGCCGGCGTTGCCGGCCTGCTCGGCGGCGACCAGCTTTGCCTGAGTCTCTTTGTAATCCTTGCGCACGGCCTCGAAGCTGGCGAGGGTCTTCCCGATCGCGCCGAGGTTTTGGCGGTATTCGGTGAGGTTGCTCTGCATCCAGGCTTCGGGCTTGTCGCGGAGGTCGAGCTCGGTGGCGTCCTGGAACCAGGCCCCGAAGGCCTCGGTGGGCTCGAAGATCCGGGCGCCGGTCTTGGGGTCCACGGGCAGCTTGCCGTCCGCGTCCGTCTTGAAAAGCGTCTTGGCGACGGCGTCGACCTCGGCGTTGAATTTTTCCAGATCGGTGGCGGCCTCGCCCCCGGGCACGAGTCGTCCCCTGCCGAAGGCCTCGAGGGAGGCGCGGATCTGCTTGGCCTGCTCGGGATTCTTCTCGTCCCATTCGCGGAGGGCCTTGAGGACGGGCATGTCGTTGAGCTGCGCGGGATTCCAGTCCTCGGGCAGGCGATCGCCTTCTTGGTAAGAGGCGCGCAGCACCGACCAATCGTTGGTGCGCTTGATGTACTCCTGCACCTGGGGCGGCAGCTGGGGCAGGAGGGTCTTCTTGCGCAGCGAGTCGGCCATCTGCAGGGTCTCGGCGTTTTGGATCTGCCGCTGCGCCGTGGTCATCAGCTCGTCGAACTTCTTCACGTCGCCTGCGTGTATGGCCGAGATGATGTCCTCGCGAAGATTGCGGATCCCGGGCATGTCGTTGGCTTCGATAGCGGGCGGAAACTGCAGGCCGCAGAGCCGCTTGAGGGCGTCGTAGCCCTTTTCCATGCGCTCGAGGTCGGCCTTTTCCGCGGGGGTAAGCGTGCCCGCGTTTCGCTTTTCCGTGAGGGCGGCCTTGGCGTCCATGAACTCGAGACCCAGCTTCTCCTCGACCTCCGCCATCTTGTGGCAGTAGATGGAGGAAAGTTTCAGCCGATCCAGCAACCCTTCGGGCGCGTCGTCGTGCGAGCCGAAATATTGGATCAAGGGCTCTTGGGCGGAGTCGTAGATCGCCTTGGCGTCCTTATAGCGGCCCACCTCCATGAGCCCGTCGCCCATCAGCTTGAGCGCCTGCGGGTCGCGCAGCGTGGCCTCGCCGCCGAACTGGAGCACCGTCGCGCCTTTAAGGAACAAGTCGCGGGCGGCCTGCTCGTCCCCGCCCTGGCGCGCGATATAAGCCGCCTGATAGAAGCTCTTGGCCGAGGTCCGCATGAAGCGCCGGTCGCCGGTCAGGTCGTAGCTGCGCTTGAAGGCCTCGCCGGCCTGTTGGTAATACTGAAAGGCCTTTTGCACCCCTCCCGGGCCCTGGGCCTTGGCCTCTTCCGCGGCGGCCTCCAACATGACTCCTTGGATGACGTTGTAGGCCCCCGCCTTGTCGATGTAGCTGCGCCCCGGATTGCTTGCGTCGTTGGGCGCCAGCAAGGTCGTATAGGCCTCGGCGAGATCGTCCTTCTGCTTCAGGGTCGCCTCGACGGCCTCTTTGAATTCGGGCGTATCCGGCTTCAAGCCCTGCTTCGCGGCCACGTCCTCGGCGCGTTTCTTGCGGCCGTCGAGGTAGGTCTGGGCCGCCTGTTGCAGGTTGGGGTTGAGCTTGCCTTCCTTGTCGTAGGGCAGTTTTCCGTAGACCTGCTCGAGCTCGCCGCGAAATTGGTCGAGGTGCTTGAGGGCGTATTCCAGGAACTGGTCCCCGCCGACCTTGTCCTCGGAGGTCTTCAGGACGGTGAAACTCTTGTTCCACCACTCCGTCACTTGGGACGCCGTCACCCCCTTGCGCATCATGGCTTCCACCAGCCGGTCGCGGGGCTTGACGTCCTCGGAGTAGAGCTCTTTGCCCATCGCCTCGGCGCTGCCCTGCATCGCCTTTTGGATGGACTCGCCCAAGGGGGTGTAGTTCAGCTTGGCCTCGGCGCCGCCGGGGCCGCTCATCGCGATCTTGTCGTTTAAGGAGTACTCGGGCGCGCCGGTCTGCCGGGCCAGGCGCAGCGCTTCTTGCAAGAAGCTGAGGGCCTGCTTGGGATGGCCCGAGGCCAAAAGCAGGTCTCCGGTGGCGTGCAGGACCTGCCACTTGTTGGGATCTCCCTCGGCGGTGTAGCCTAGGTTTTTCGCCGCGAGATCGAAGCAATATTTCTGGAGCCGCTTGTTGCCGGCCATCTTTCCCATGGCGGTCTGGGCCCGCGCCAAGCCCACCCGCGCCATCGTGTCGTCGGGGTTGAGGTCCAGGCTCTTCTGGTAATGCGCCACCGCGGCGATGGGCCCGCCGCCGCCCTGGGCCATCAAGCGGTCGCCTTCTCTTTTGAGCCAAAGGCCTTTACGGCCGGCATCGGTAGAGAAGAAATCGCCGCGATAGGGATACCATTTGTCCTTGTACACCTCGACCAAATCGTAGGTGAATTTTTTCCCGTCGTAATTGACGCTGACCCCCTCCTTCAACACGTCGGCCTGCTCCTTGGTGGGAAGCAGGTGGTATTCGGTCTCCTGGCTCAAAAAATGGGTCAGCCGGCGGTTGAACTCCTCGCTGCCGGGACGCAGCTTTTGCATATCGGGCGTCTCGACGAATGCTTGGGCCTGCTTCTGCACGCGCGACTTGGCGTCGCCCGCGAAGGCGGAATTGTAGCGCCCGTTCGCCTCCAGCATGCCGTCCATCACGCCCTGATAGGAATCCTGCCACGCCGAGAACTTGTCGTAGTCCGGCTTGGGATCCAGGTGCTGCGCGACGATCTGGGACTTTTCCTTGAAAAACTTGGAGGCGGCGGGATCGGAGGTCTCGGTGTCCCGGGCGGCCATGTCGTAGACGCCCTTGGCGTCCTCGAAGCGCACCGCATCGACCAGCGCGTCCGCGAAGAAGTCGTAGGGATTGTCGTACTTCCCGTAGACCTCGGGGTGAGGATGTTCTTTAAAACCGTTCAAGAGCTCGATGAGCTCGTGCGGCTGGCCGTTGCGGACGGCTTGGTCCAGGTAATAAGTCGCTTTTTCGAAATCTTTCGTGGTTCCGATATGGCCGGCGCAGAGACGCTTGGCGATCCGGAATTTCTCGCCAGCCACCACCGGGTCGACGGCCGGGTCGACGTCGACGTCCTTTAAAAACTGAAAGGCCCGCTCCAATTGGGCCATCCGGACATTCTTGTCCTTGGTCTTATCGGCCCACTCCACCCAGTATTGAGCCGCTTCCAACCGGAGGTTGGTGTCCGAGGGATATAAAGACACCGCCTGCTGCATCATCCGGGCGCTGGCGCCCAGGTCCGTCTTTTTCAGATCCCTAGCCTTCTCGGCCAGGAGATCCTTCGCGTCCTTGAGACGCTCGGGCTTGAGATTGCCCTCGCTGTCGAACATGTCCTCCGGGAGCTTGAGGCTCTTGAATTTCTTCACCTCGGCGGTGATTTTTTGCAGCTCCTGCGGCGAGGGAGGGGGCGGAGGGGGGGCGGCTTCCTTCTTATCTTCGGTTTTGTCCTTATCGGAAACGGGAGGCGGGGGCGGCGGAGGCCCGTACAACTCGTTGGTTTTCGGAGAGCCGAGATCGATTGCGCCGTCACCCATAGAACCAGAACCTCTTCGGATACTCGTGAAGTATCAGTAGAAAGCCCAAGCCCTTCGAGCGGAGACTCCTACTAATATCGGTGGAATTCTAACACCTTGTTGCGCGGAGAAAGAATCGGAAAAAAGATTTTCGGGAACGGGAATCGCCTAGGAAGCCGCGACCTTAGCCTGCAGGCGGGCGCGGACCTCTTCAAAACCCGCGAAAAATCGGAGCGATCCGGTGGGACGGGCCGCGGGCTCGGCCTTGCGGGGCTCGGACTGAAACTGGACTTCGGGGGCCTTTTCGGCCACCGAGGCGCTGCGGCGGAGGACCACAGGGTTGCCGCGGTCGTCGTAGCCGAGAAACTCTTCGAATCTGGGGATGGAAATTTGAATTTTTGGGTCGGTCTTTTCCACGTTTTCCTTCCTCTTTCTTCCTCGGGCCCCGCTTCTTTCGGGCCCTTCTATGTGAAGGATTTGCAACCGACGTGCCACGGTATAAAACTAAATATATAGTATTTTCAATTGCTTAAAATTGATGTGTAAACACCTCACCTCTATATTTTGAGAACAATGTTTCAAATTAATTCCCATTGTTCACATTATGGATTTTCGGACCGACCTTACTGACCGAGCCAAAATAAAAAAAGGGGGGCAAATGGATTTCTCCAAATGCCCCCCCTATTTTCGAGGGAGGTCAATTAAGATTCTCGCAACCGCTGCAATCAGCCGCGATGTAGCAGCTGCTGACGCCGTCGGAGAGACCGCCATAACAGGTGACATTCCCGTTCTGGTCGACCGAGATCTTCAGCTCGTGAAAGATATACTCGATATCGTTCACGGTGATCCCGTTGGTGGTCAGTTCCGCCTCGTATGGAGCGGTGGCATGGAGTGGCTCGAAGTTGATGTTGAAATCGCCATCGACCTCGGCGCCCGCCGGCTGGAAAATGCACTCCTCGGGAACGATGGAGAGCATGAAGTCGGCGTCCAGGCCGGACGAGTCCGTGCAGGCCTGAACCTCGGGGATGACGTGGATATAACCGCTGTCGCAGTACAGGACCGGATCGGCGGTGATGTTGTCGCTGAGCCCATTCAGGCTTCCGCAGTTGTCCACACCATTGAAGGTGGTGGAGAAAGCGGAGACGATGTCGGCGAGGACACGGATGGTGACTTGATAGTCCTCTTCGGTGGCTTCTTTACGAACCCGAGCGGGATCGTCGCCGCAACCTTGGAGAACCAAGCTACCGCCCAGGGCCAGGACCGCCACCGTGGCTTTGGCCGCCCGTCCGCGACGGAGGGCGTAGGCCAGGAAGGCGGCCATCAGGACCACCCAAGGGGTCGCCGAACCGAGGGCGTTCCCCTTGCCGTGGGCCAAGGAACAGCCGCCGCTGGGGCCGCCTTCGATGTTGGGACCGGCCTGGACGCCGTCGACGCCGGCATCGAGGATGATGACCTCCGCGACGCTGGGATCGCCCAGGACGCCTTCACCGGTCACGCCGTCGAGAATGACGGAGAGACGGCGTTCGGCATCCTCGGAGTCGGTGTAGACCGGGATGACGATGGGCTTGGGCAGGTTGTCGCCGTCGACCCAGGTGAGCACGCCTTCCACGTTGGAATAGTCCTCGGGGGAAGTGGCGGTGCCGTTGCTGGTCGCGTAGTGGACGCTGACCGGGCCGGAGTTGCCGCCTTCGCGGTTCACGAACACGATCGCGGAACCGACGGTTTCCTTGAAGGTATAGGTGGCCGCGCTGAAGCGGATGACGCCGGCGGTGTCGTCGTCGATGATGTGAACCAGGGCGGTCCAAGGATTACCCAAGGAAGCGCCGCCGGTCGGGTTGCTGAGGATCAGCGTGAAGAACTCCTCGCCTTCCTGCAGCGTGTCCTGTTCGATTTGGAAGACGACCGCCTGAGGAGCGGTCTCCCCGTCGTTGAAATCGACGGTGATCGGCGCCGGAGGCGAGGTGAAATCCGCGCCTTCGGTGGCCGTCCCGGGCGAAACCGTCACGGTCGCGCCGACCGGTCCGGAGCTGCCGCCGACGCGGGTCACGAAGACCTGCGCCATCAGGTTGCCTTCGACGAAGTAATAGTCGGGCTCGCTGAACTGCAGCACGCCGGCCACGTCGTCGTCGATGATGTGGACGGTCGTGGGATTCGGGTTTCCGATGGTCACGCCGCCCGTCGGGCTGCCGAGGACCAGCTGGAAGAATTCACCGCCTTCCTGGATGACGTCCTGCGGAATTTGGAAGGTCAGGGTGAACGGAGCCGCGACGCCGTCCGCAAATTCGACCAGCAGATTCTGCGGAGGGACGAAGTCGGCGTTGAGCGTGGCGGTCTGGGGGTTCACCGTCACGAGGGCAGAGACGTCGCCGCTGCTGCCGCCGGTACGGGTCACCAGGACGTTGGCCATCAGGTTGCCTTCGACGAAGAAGTACTCAGGCTGGCTGAATTGCACCGAGCCAGGCACGTCGTCGTCGATGATGTGAACCGTGGTGGTCGACTGAGCGCCCAGCGAGGCGCCGTTGGTCGGATTGGCCAGGACGAGCTGGAAGAACTCGTCGCCTTCCTGCAGGGTATCCTCGGGAATTTGGAAAGTAAGGATCTGAGGAGTGGTGACGCCGTTTCCGAAGGTGACCGTCAAAAGCCCCGGGGGAACGAAGTCGTCGTTCAGGGTGGCCGTTTGCGCGTTCACCGTAACGGTGGCGGAGACGGTATTGCTGCTGCCGCCGGTGCGGGTGACCAGGACCTGCGCCTGCATGTTGCCTTCGTGGAAGAAGTACTGCGGGGCGCTGAACTGGATCGTGCCCGCCACGTCGTCGTCGATGATGTGGACGGTGGTGTTGGACTGGGTGCCGATCGAGGCCCCTCCGGTCGGGTTCCCGAGGATGAGGTTGAAGGTCTCCTCGCCTTCTTGCAGGTTATCCGCGAGGATCGGGAAGGTCAGGGACCTGGGAGCCGCGTCGCCGTCGGGGAATTGAACGGTCAGCTGGACAGGAACGGTGAAGTCCAGATTTTGCGTCGCGGTTTGCGGATTTACCGTCACCGTGGCGCCAACCAGGTTGTTGTTGCCGCCCGTGCGGGTCACCCACACCTGGGCGTTCAAGGTACCTTCGTTGTAGAAGTAGTGCGGTTCGGAGAATTGAAGGACCCCGGCGGTGTCGTCGTCCACGATATGAACCGTGGTCGTCGCTTGGGTACCGATGGAGGCCCCGTTGGTCGGGCTGCCGAGCGCCAACTGGAAGAACTCGTCGCCTTCCTGAATAGCGTCTTGCACAATTTGAAAAGTCAGTAATTGCGGGGCGGAAATACCGTCTCCGAAGTTGACGGTCAACACTCCCGGAGGAATGAAGTCCGCATTGAGCGTCGCCGTCTGCGGGTTGACCGTCACGGTGGCCGACACGTCGCCGCTGTTGCCGCCGGTGCGGGTCACCAGGACGCTGGCCATCATGTTGCCTTCGTTGAAGTAATACACCGGCTCGCTGAACTGGATGACGCCGGCCACGTCGTCATCGATGATGTGGACGTCGGCGGACTGGTTGGCGCCGATAGAAGCGCCGCCCGTCGGGCTGCCGAGCGTGAGCACGAAGTACTCGTCGCCTTCCTGCAAATTGTCGGTCAGGATAGGGAAGGTAACGTACTGGGTGTCGGTGTTGCCGTCCGCGAAGTCCACAACCAGATCCGCCGCGGCCGGGGCGGTGAAATCCGCCGCGCCTTCGGTGGTGCCGTTGTTGATGGAGATCGTGGCCGAGACCTGTCCGCTGCTGCCGCCGATGCGGGTCACGGCGACTTGGGCGTTCATGTTACCCTCGTCGAAGTAATACTCGACTTGGCCGAATTGGATCACGCCGTTATGGTCGTCGTCGACGATGTGGACGGTCGCGGTGCCGTTAGTGCCGATCGAGGTATTACCCTGGGTATTTCCAATGACCAGACTGAAGGTTTCATCCCCTTCCATCAAGGAATCGGTCGTCATGCCGAACGTGAACACCTTCGGGGTATCGTCGTTGTCGTTAAAGGTGAAGGTGATTGGGTTCAGAGGCTGCGTAAAATCCGCGTTAGTCGCGGTTTGGGGATTGACGAAGATCGTCCCCCCCACCGTGCCACTGGTCCCACCGGTACGGGTAACCACAATCTGAGCATTCAGGTTCCCTTCCTGAAAGTAATACTCAGGCTGGCTGAACTGGACGACGCCGGGGACATCGTTATCCACGATTTCCGCCTCGGCCGTGCTCCGAAGACCCAGGACGATCCGGGTCGGATCGATCTGGCTGTCCAGACGGGGGTTGCTCAGGATGACCGAGAACTCCTCGCTGAACTCCTCGAGCAAGTCGTCGAAATTTCCGGAGATGTCGAAGGTGACCGGTTGAGGGATGAACTCGCCGTCGTTGAAGGTGACCGTCTGAGGAAGGGGGCCTACCAAGGCGAAGTCCGTGCCCAACACCGCGGTTTGAGAACCGACGGTGTAGTCGGCCGTAGCAACTCCGTCGCCGCAACCGGTGCGCGTCACCCAAACCCTGGCCAGGGCATCGCCTTCATGGAAGCTGTAGAAGGGTTGGCTGAATTGGATCACGTCGCAAGCGCCGTTCGCGCCCGGGACTTGAGGCGTCGGATCCGGCTGGCCGTCATCACAAAGCACCTCCCCTTGCAACCCGACGTCCAGAAATAGATCCGCATCAAAGGTCACCTCTGCAATGGCGCCCATGTTCAATCCAGGCTGCGTACAGACGGCAGGATCGAAAGTGACGTCGAAAGTACAGACACCCGCAGGATTGGAGAGCAAGGTCACCCCCGTGCAGGTATCATTACTGATCGAAAAGCTACCCGTAATGTCGGCGGTGATCGCCACGTTGTTGACGAGGTGATCTAACCCTGTGCCGTCGTTGACAACCGTTACCGTCGCGGTAGTCGTCGCTCCACCAAAGTTGGTATCTGGGAATTGCACCACCGCTGGCGCGCTATTCAAACCAGCGTGTACGCTGGTCGCTAGCGCGCTCAACCCTATCCCCAGCGCCGCAGCGCTGAGAAACTTCTTGACGCTTCTCATAGTTATTCCTCTCTATCCGATTCGCCGAACGTTTATTCGGAAGGGAACTTTTTATGCTCTTCGGCGGAGATAAAAATTGGAGTGACCCTTCACGGAACCCAGAAAGACACGACCACCTCGCTGTTCGAGGTGGAGCGTCGAAATCTTTCTTCAATCGCCCATATAAGCAAGAGCCATGCCAACGGCAAAAACGGGCGCCCTCCCTCGGCTTTCCATATTTTCTTGGGGAATATCGGGATCGGTTGGCGCCCTTCGATTCGGATTCGAAGCTCGCGCCTCCCTTTTATTGATTTAATTGAAATCGATATTAAAAATTTTTCAAAACCTTCAAGCGATACGGCGGCGCATAGCTGTTTTATGAGGTTTATCGCGCCAACGAGAGTTGGCACTTAACTTGCTTTAATGAGTTTTCGGACCGGCAAGGGATTGCTTTGTCCAAGATAAAACAGACCCCCAAGCAAAATGAGGAGACAAATTCGTCTCTTCAGACACCGGGTAGCCCTCTCTTCGGAGAGGGCTGCTTTTTTTTTGCGGGGTTTTATCTCTTACAGGCCGAATAGATTCGCGAGGAAGGTCTGAAAGTCCGTCAGGGCCAGATCCCTTGCGGACAAATCGTCCTCGGTGCAGCTTCCCTGGACCACCTTCTGGGCGGTGCAACGCATGAATCCATGATCGGCGTTCTCGTATCCCAAGGGCGGGTCCAAGAAGAAGAGATTCTCGATGCCCTCTTGCGCCGCGATCTCCCCGGCTCTTTGGTGCCGAGCCTGACAAAAGGCCAATAGCCCGTCGTTCCCCGCATGCTTCATCAAGAGCGGCGAGTTGGGGAAATAATTTCCCGAGGAGGTGCTTCCAAAAAATTCGGAATAAAACCCGCATCCCGGATAGAAGGCCACGGCGGAGGCAAAACCGATGGCATTCGGCGGCGTCATGCCCGGAGGCAGGCCTTCGCGGGCTACGGAGGCCATGACGGCGCTCCCTCCGTGCGACAGGCCGACCGCGACCACGTCCTCCGGGCTCCGAAGAAAACCTTGCCCTTGCAACCAGCCGAGGGCGGCGTAGGCATCGGGGACCCTGTCCCAAACCTCGTGGACCAACTCCCCTTGCGTGTTGCAAACCGACTCGTATCCCCGCGCGGAGAAGCTGTCGAGAATCAGCACCGCCACCCCCATGTCCAAAAGGGTCTGAGCGAGCAAGACGATATCGTCCCCCATATCGGTCGCGTTTTTATAGAGACCACCGCAGCCATGCATCAATATTGCCGCGGGAAAGGATCCGGTATCGGCGGGAAAGGCGATAAATGCGTCGAGCTGCAAGCCGTCGTTGAGGATGGCCTCCTCCCCGGGTTCGGTGCCTATCCAGTGGTCCGCATAGGGTTCTGTAGACACTCCCCCGGCTCCGCCGTCGCCTCCGCTTCCGCCGATCCCCCCCATCCCTCCGGCCCCTCCCCCGTTTCCACCTGACCCGACACCCGTCGTTGTCGTGGTTTCCGCCGAAGCCCCGCCCTCTCCCCCTGAATTAAAGGGAGGCGCGCCCACGGGCCCCGATCCGCAGCCCCAGGAAGACGAGGGACCCGAAAAGATCCCAAAAATGAGGCCGGCGAAACGTCCCATCCAATGTTCCGCGGGGATTTTTTCGGCGACCCGGAATTTCCCGGCCGGATGCGGCGGCCGGACGAATTGTGGAGAGATTTTTTTTCGATGCGACGAGCCCCTGGCGGGCGATTGGCATGAGCGAATCGGTTCTTCGCTCGCGGCGCAATACTCCGCCAAAGGCTGTACTTTCCTTACCCGGTCCATACAGAGCCTTTATTTATTATTCAGTTTTTGGCCGCCGAGGCGGCAATGCCTCTTAGCGCGGCCGATGGGGACGCTAATCCGCGTCGAAATAAAACTCCACGCCCTCCGAAAGACCGACTCGGTCCCCGGGGCCGACCCAGGATCGGCCTCCGACGCCGCCTCTATTGGGAGCGAGGGATATCGAGGCCTTGCCGTCGGCGGAATGCACCGCAACGGCGCCGTCCAAGGCGACGATGGAAAACTGGCGTCCGTCTCCCGGACTCATCCTTTCGATCCTGGCGTGCCTTCTGGAAATCTTCGGCGCGCTCCTTAAGTCGTAAATTCGGGCTTCTCCCAACCTGCCGATTTCGATCACCTCCCTGTCCCGCGGCATCCGGAGGGTCCAAGCCGCGGGCCTTCCCGGGCGCTCGCCCCAACTCCAAACCGCCCCCTCGGGACGCCAAACAAGGCCATCCTGGGAGCCGCCTTGGATCTCGACGGATCCTTGACGACGAGCCGCGGATTCCCGCGCTTCCCCGCCGCGGGACCTGCGACCCGCAATTTGGGTGAGGGTTCCGGCGACGACGGACAGGGAGGTCGTCGCGGAAATAAGCGTGCTTTCCGTCACGCCTTCCGCTCCCCCGCTCCTCCGGACTCTTTCCCGCAATTCCTGGGACGCGCCGATTTGTGTGGCATAATCTAGGGCGTCGCCGTCCCGGACACCGGGCCTGGCTCCCCCATGCTGTAAATAAAAGTGGGAGATCATGTGAACCACGCCCCCTTTACCATGGGGGAACCTGACGATCACCGGATCCTCGCCGTAGCGCCGGCCCAATTCGGCCGACCGGGCCAAGACCTCGACCCGATCCTTGGCCAATATTCGAATAGGCATGCTCCCCGGCTCGAGCCACCAACGCGGGCGCTTGGCATTCAAAAAGCCCTGCGTCCACGGCTCGCCCGCCTTGAATTCCGAGACCTCGACCTGTTCATGGTTCTCGCCGGGCTGCCTGGCGCCTCCCGTGGAGGTTCCATTATACTTCACATAAAGCGGATCACCGTTGGGGAGGCGAAAGGCCCTTTCCACCACCCTCATCAAGGCCCAGTCCGTACTCATCATGAAGCCACCGGAGGCGACCCATTCGCCCAGCAGATCGGCGCGGGACGTTGGAAATTGGTTGCAGCAATTGACGAAGACGCCCATGGCGCCGTGAAGCATCCTCTCCTGAATCTGGCTCGGCGCGACAAATCGGTATGGAACCCCGAGGCCTTCGAGCACCCTCTCGATCTTGTCATACTCACCTTCGACGACGACGATTTCGCCCTCTTTCACCTCATCGAGGGCGCGTCGAGACCCGGCGTCCATCTTTTCCTTCACCAAGGCGCCTGCCAGGCCGTAGGAACGCTCCATGCGCGGGTCGGAGGACATCATCATGACATGGGGCCCCATTGGGGAGCCGCCCTCGATCGAGAGGCGACTCCCTCCGACGGCGGCTCCGGCGACGGCCGGTGCCGCCCCGCCCATAAACTCTCCCGGCAAGGCATGGCGCGGGGATGTTTGGGAGGCCCGCAGGCGCAGGGCCTCCTGCATCGCAACGAAATTAGGCCCCAGGATCCGCCGTCCCAGACGCGAGCCGACACCCAAGGACACGAGCGAGGACAGGCTCTCGAACACGGCGCTTTCTCGCGCCAGGACCGGCCGAAGGCCCAACTTCGCCTCGGCCGCGTGGGCGCAATACAAGCCCAGGAACATCCCCAATTGAGGAATGGCGGAACCCAAGCCGCGCGCCCGCGGATTTCCGACGGCGGCTCCAAACCCCGAGAAGAGGGAGCCCGCCCCGGCATGACCGGCCAGCGAAAAGGCCCTCAAGAACCCTAGCGAGATAGCGGAGCGCTGGAGGTCCTGTCCGAAAGGACCTCCCTCCCCCGGGCTCATGGCCCTGGCGAGGGCGGGAAAGGAAAGGACCTCCGTTGCGAAAGCGAGCAAGCCGGAAAGGCTTTTGGCGCCCGACCCTCTGGAATACCAGGCGCCGCTCCATTTCGACAATGCCCCTAAACTTCCCGCGCCGACCCAAGCGGAGATCATCGAGGCGCCCATCATGGGCGCGATGACCCGGAAATCCGTCGCGCTCGAGACGAATTCCCCAAGCAATTTTTCGGCCCTGGCCCCGAAGCTCCCCTCGCCGCGGAGCAGGCTTATTTCCGCCTCCGCCCTTTTCCTGCAGGCCTCGATGCCGCAATTTTCGGCGACGGCGACGAAAATCGCCGACGCGAGTTTTAGATCGCCTCTTTGGCCGATCCTGGCCCCGAGGGCCAAGACGGATTCCCAATAAATTGGGTCGTCGGGCTCCGAGGCTAGACAAGCGAGTTCGCGAAATTCGGGCTTCGACGCTTCCCAAGGCGTCGATGCCTGGATCGCTTCGCGGACAGAGCGAGTCCTGGAATCCGATTCGAATGGCGCGCCTAAAACAGGAGCGGTCGCGGCGATGGAGGTCATCTAATGATTACCTTTCTCAATAATTTTTTTCCAAAAAATCGATTCTCATCCCGATGATTGCGGCGCAATCGCCCGCCCGTCGAAGTCGCATCTTCTCCCGCGACTCGAAGTCCGTTTAACCGCGCGCCTGCTGGACATGATCCAAGATGGCTTTAAACAACCTCAGAATTTGCAATGGCTTTCCCGCCTCGCTTTTGGATCGCCGGTCCTGACTGATGCGCGAGGCAATGGCCTCGGTGGCGCTTTGGGAGGTCAATTCCGGAATCGCCGCCCGCAAATCCTCGTATTTCATGCCTTCGTCCTGCAGCAAATTCTCCAACAACTCGGTGCATTTGCCCGTGACGCGAATCCAATCCATGGGGCCGTATGTTTTAGCGTTTGCGGAATACACGCTAAGCAATTCCCTAATCCGCAACCGCGCCCAACCCGCTTCTCCGAGCGGGACGAGCCTGAGTAAATACGGCCTTTCGGGATCAATATTAACCTTCATCCTGGTCCTGTTGAGACGCACCTCGTCGCCGTCCCTCAGATCTCTTTTTCCGGCCAAGCGGTCGTTGACGTACAATGGCACCTCGAAAGGGATCCTGTCGATCGACCAAGTGCCGTCTTCCGGATGGAACTTAAATTCGACCTTCTTGAGTTCGGCGATGTGGGGCGAAGCGGGCCAAGCCACCCTTCCCCTTCCATGGATTCCCTCCGACGGCGCGACTCCTTCCATCCTTTCGAGGTAAAGGCGCGGGAACGTCTCCTTGCGGATGCGAACCATGATTTTCTCGGACCCGATCTCCAGCAGGTCGCCTTCGTTGATGCTGCCGACGGGAAGCAGGGCCTCCTTGCCGTTGACGGACACCTTTCCTTCAAAGGCCATCGCGTCGATGGTCCAACCGATCCCGCCGCGCGAATCCACCATCGTATCGACGCGAACGGTTTCGAAGAGCTTCCCGAGCTCGGGGGAAAAACCCCATTTACCGCCAAGATCGGCGGTCCTCGGCGTCGACCACTCGTCGTTCCACGGTTTGGCGGGGCCCTTGCGACTCGCCGTCAGTCGGTGCATTTCCAAGGCGTTATCCTTCAAGGAGACCTGAAACTCGCGGTGGTTCCCGTCGAAGAAAAATGAGATTTTAGAGCCGTCCCGCAGGGAGCCGTCGGTCCAAAATTTGGACGTCTCATTCTTTCCCGTCAGGCTGGCCTCGTAAATTTCCGGAGCGACGACCCGCTTTCCATCGACGAATAGGCCGTAATGAGGCTCGATCCTCCACCGAATGCGCCCCTCGACCCGGTTCGGGACCAGCCCTAGCCTCGCGCCGTCAATCTTCCATTCCCAACGCTGATCCTCCGGACAGCGCGTCGGCTGTCCCTCCCAGACGAACACGGGAGAAGCCAGGAGCTCCTCCCAATGCGATATGGCGCTGGAGGCCAACTTAAAGGCCTGTTCAAAACCTTCCTTTTCCTCCGGTTGCGAAGCCCTGTCGGAGGAAAGGTCGCGAAGCACCCGGCGCCGAACTCGTGCCATATCCTCCGCCCGGTCGATTCCTTCCAAGACCCGATGGATCCCCTCGAGATCGCCGGCCACCGCCAGGGACACGACGTCTCGAACGCGCAGGGCCAAGGACTCTTCCCCTTCCAGGGCGCCGAGCCTCTTGGCCGTTTCCTCCTGGATTTTCCGGCGAGCTTCAGGGTCGGAGTGTGCCGCCATCAGGGCCTCCGCATAATCGCGCGCTTCCTGCGGCTCTTTTAATGCCCATAGCTCCTGGAAGGCCTCCCGCAGGGGGATTCCGGCCAATCCAGGCGCGCTCCCCCCCCCGGCGGCCCGTGCCGTCGGAACCCGGAAGATGGCCTCGAGGTCCCTTGAGGAGAGACTATGGGGGCCGTCCGCGGCCTCCGGCCCGTTCACAATCGCCGCTCCAGCGACCTCTCCCGCTGAAGTTTCCCGCGCCGAAGAAGTTCCGCAAAAATAGCCGGAGCAATGGGGATCTTCCCGCATCGCGGCGACCTGCCTCCGGACTTCCGTCAGGCAAGGATCGGGAAGGGAAAAGGACTCTAGCTCGGCCAAGGCCTTCGCCGCGGCCTCGACCAAAACCGGATTTTTCCCCGGCTTGCCGAGGTGCTTTTCGTATCGATCCCGGGTCAGTATCCCGACGAGGTCGACGAAGGCCTGGTTAGATGCGCCGGAATCGGCTGTGCGGCGTTCCGCGATGAGGACCCTTTCCATTAAGGCTCGGGGCAGTTCCGAGTCCTGAGGGCGATGTCCCGCGAGCATCCTCGTCAAGGCGCTGTCCCCCGCGAACAATTCCACTCCATGGCCCGTCACCGCCGCCATGTGCCGCAGTCCAAGCGCCGCGGCCAACCTCTCTTTGGGCGCATAATCGCGCTCGCCTTCGACGATCTCGAGCAAGCGTTCCACAAAGGGGAATTTCAGGCGCATGAGAGGGACGGAGACCCTCCTAGCCTCGGCCAGGCAATCGCTCACCAGCTCCTCAATGGCGGCAGGATTTTCAGGGGTGGTTTCCCCGGCAAAATAGGCGCTAAACTCCTTGGATGCCTTCAAACCCCGAATCTCCGCCCTGAGGTTCGGCAGCGCCGCACCGTGGTCGCTCTCGAGGAAAAGGATGGCCTCGCGGAGCTGGGCGCGAAAAGCCGGATCCACGTTGTGGTGGAACAGCTGGAACATGTTGACGATCCCGTTGGCTTCCGGGAGCGGCAGGCGCAACTGGGCGTGCCATCGCGCCTCGATGCAGGCCCGCTCCGTGGCGAGCCGAAGGATCTCGGCCGAATTGACCCGAATGGACGCGAGATATCTCGAGGCCTGGCTGTTCGGAACCATGAAGTAGACCATGCCGTGCCCGCTGAAGGCGGCGATATGGTGCAGCATCAGGCAGGCCGCGGTGCGGTCCTCGGCGGATCGCCGCGGGTTCAGGACCACCATATGCAAGTCTGAAACCGAGGGCAATTCCTGGTCGGCGTGAGGGGTGACCGGGTTCCGGCTCGATTCGGACACGGCCCTCTCCAACAACGTCACCAGCTCCGGACTGACCCGGACCCCCGCCCTGGCCGTGCCGCCGGAAGACGCGGATAGAATGAAGTCGATTCCCCGCACGGAATTCGGCGCGGCCGGGCGCCCGCCGGGCATGGCCGTCGAAAAAATCGGCCCGAACGGAAACTGTCCGCCCTTCACTCCGGGCAAAACGGACGCCGGCAGCGCGCGCGCGGCCAGGTCCATCTGGTGTTCCCAGGCGGCCCAACGCGGGCCCAAGGCGAAACGGCTCAAGCGTCCGGCCACGTTGAATTGCAAGAGCGTCGCCAAACCGTCCCACAGCGAATGAAGCCTACCGTGGCTCTCCCTCCACCCCAATCCCGCCTCCGCCTCGTGCGAGACCAAGATTCCTCCGAGCATCGCGGCTTGGGCGTAAACCCCTTGCCACGGACCGACTGCGGCGCCGTGGACCCTCTGGAAAACGCCCGTGCCAAGCGCGGAAAATCCGCGCAACGCGCCCAAGCCCAAGGCGCCGGAGGCCCACTCCCTCGCCAGGACTTTCGCGCTCCAATCCTGCTGCGTTCCTCCGGCGAAGCGAAAGGCCCTGCCCGCCGCGGTGAAGGCCAAAGTTTCCGCCAAAAAACCCGACGCAGCGGCGATCGCCCGAGCTCCCGTACCCCGCGAGATCCAGGAGGCCGTCGGCCTAGAAAGCAACTTGCCCAGAGTTCCCAAGCGGGCGACCCGGAATACGGTTCCCGCGACTCCCATGGCCGCGAGGGAAGGCGCGTCCAAGGAATGGCCCAGGAACTGCCCGAGGATTTTTTCGGCTTGGAGCCCGAATGCGCCCTTATCCAGGCGGGAAGAAATTTTTTCGCGAATTTCCCGGGAAAGCGATGGATCGGCGGCAAACTCGGAGGCGATCGCTACAAGAGATCCAGCGGCGGCAAAATCGCCCCGCGCTTCGATCCGATCCGCGAGGTCAAGGAGGGAAAAGACCGCCAGGTCCGTCTCGCTCTCTTTGAGTAGAGAGGACGCTTCGGCCCGCTCGCTCGCAAGAAGGCCGGCGCTCGCCGGAGCCGCCAAGAATTGTCGGAGGGCTTCCCGTAAAGTGGAGGCGGCGCCGGGGGCGCCGGACTCGGGTTCGGATGGGATTTTCGGGAAATCTATAGATGAGACCCCGCCCGCGAGCGAGCGAAGTCCCGGTCGCCCGGGATTCCAGTGCGATGACATTGCATATCTCCTTACCCAAAACGACCCGATACGATGATTCGACCTTACCCGTAGCAAGACGCGTGCCATTTGCGGCAACGCGAAATTCCAGGAGAATGAAGGGAGTTCGCCGAAGAAATTAAAAAAGTTGAAGCAAAGCGATCAATTTATTCAACGATGCGGCATCGCGGCGCTCGGGCAGGATACCCTCGCTATTTCAGCTTCGTATACGAGACCAACACTTCCCTTCCCTCTATCTTTATCTGGAAACACTTGTCCGAAAAGGAAAGCATGTCCCCGTCCTCGAGCAATTGAGTCTCGCTCGGCCGCAAATAATACTTCTGCATCGATTTCTTCCGGATGATCTGGGGGTCGCCCGGGTCTTCGCCGACGTTGGCGACCCACGCGCTGCCGTTTTCGTTCACCAAAAACGCGGCGTCCACGCTTCCGCCGTCGGGAGTTTTCAGGCGGGCCTCCCCCGTTTGGTCGGCGATCAGCTTATATACGATTTCTTTGGTATCGCCCCTCAGGAAGCTTGCCTTGCGATCGGTGGACATGACCCCCTCCTTCTCATCAATAAAATTTGCTTTCGGACAGATAGCGCAGCAATACGGCCTTTTTTTTGGGAATGCCGAAGTTCTCGAGCTTCGTATACAGGTTCCGAAGCGTGATCCCCATTTTCTTGGCCGCGGCCTTCTTGTCCCCGGAAGTCTCCGCCAGCGCCTGCAGCAGCAGGCGTCGCTCGAGAGCCCCTTCGTCGATCGAACGCCTTCCCTCGTAAAACTCGATCGGCGCCAGGTTGGACTTCGGGAACAATTGCAGGTTTAAATGGCTGGGCTCTATGCTGTTGCCCTTGGAAAACAAGATCGCGTTGCGAAGCGCGCTTTGCAGCTCCCGCACATTTCCCGGCCATGCATGGTCCATGAGCAGCTGCATCGTCTCGGGCAGGACCTCGATTTTTTCCAGTCCGTATTCGCCGGCGAAGATCCTGGAAAAATGCTCGACAAGGAGCGGGATATCTTCCCTTCGCTCCCTCAGCGGAGGAAGCCTCAAGACCATTCCGTTGATCCTGAAGAAAAGGTCCTGACGGAACCTCCCCTCCCTGACGAGCTCCGCCAAATCGATATTGGACGCCGTGACGAGCCGGAAGTTGACTTTGACTTTCTTGCTGGAGCCGACCGGGCGGATTTCCCCTTCTTGGAGCACTCTCAGCAATTTGGCCTGCATTTGAAGCGACATGTCCGCAATTTCGTCGAGAAACAGCGTCCCCTGGTCCGCCTGCTCGATCAAGCCGACCCGATCGCTGTGCGCGTTGGTAAAGGCCCCGCGCTTGTGCCCGAACAGCTCGCTCTCGAGGATGTTTTCGGGAATGGCTCCGCAATTTTCGGAGATATAGGGCCCCTGGCAACGATCGCTGCGCAAGTGGAGGGCCCGCGCGAAAAGCTCCTTGCCGGTACCCGATTCGCCGCAGATCCAGACGGAAATCTTCGTATTGGCTATCAGCTCGATTTTTTCCAGGACGCTGCGGATGCCGTAGGAGCTTCCGATGATCTTCAGTTTCTCGGGCCCGCCCACCCTGTCCAACGCCTTCTTCGAGACGCCGGCGGCCGCCAGCCTTCGGTTGGCGGCGATCGCTTCGTGCAATTGCCCGCGCTGGATGTGCAGGCTTAGCTGGGTGGCCAAGGCGTCCAGATAGACGCAATCGTCCGAATGGAAGCCTTCCGAGGGGGCGATCCGCTGCAGGCAAATCACCCCCAGCGCCTGTTCATCGACCACAATGGGGGACAAGGCGCTTATCGCGGCCGGCGCACCGCCCAAAGATTCTCGAGCCGAATGTTCCGGAAGTCGCCCGACCCCGGTCGTCAGCAGCTCCCCCGCGGATTTGAAGAATTCCCCTTTCTCGAGCGGATTCAAGTCCTCCAGCCCGAGGACCGAGTCGGAATCCTTGTCGTAACCGATAAACGAATATTCCCCGGAGACGTCGCGCAATAAAATAAAAAAACGATCCGCGCCCGCCAGCCGGGTCGCCTCCCGCATCACAGTCTCAAAAATCGCCCTATCCCCTTTCCCCTTGAGGATCATCGTGTTGATTTCGGAAAAAAAGAGGAGCCTGGCCTGAACCAGTTCCGCATAGCTCTTCCAAGTCGCGGAAAACTCTTGGGCGGATAAGGACTTGACTGAAGAATGGGGGATATCGATCATAAATCCCTAAACTTCATTGCAAAATCCGGACCTAAATATTTATTTCTCCAAATTTATTTTATAAATAAATTCCATGGGTTATGTAGCTAAGGGCTTTACCGGGATAGATTTCGAATTCCCTCCAAGCAAAAAAAATTGAAATTTTTTCAATATTGGATATTTTGACCTCGATTTTTTCGGCAAAAAAAACAATTTTTTCATTATTTTGCGAAACTTTTTTTGATAACTTCTGATATAATAAGAACAGGCTTGGGGTGGAAACGGGTAAGGGTATGCATCAAAAAATCTTCATTCCTCTTCTTTTTGTCGTCGCTCTCGCGGCTTGCGCCAATGTTTCCTCCTTGAACTCGAACAACACCGCCGCGCTATCCGCTCAAGAACCCAGCCACGGATATGAAGTCGGGGAGGAGCCCTCAAACCAAAATCCGGCGACGGTTCCGTTCAGCGGAGACACCCCCCAAAACATGCCTTCGATGCCGATCGGGGAAGTCTCGCTTCCTATAGATGTCGGAAACCGCTTCGCCCTAAGGACCTCTCCCGACGTGGATTGGCTTTGCGCAGAAAGCTCCACGGGGCAAAAGATATCGATTTCCGGCTTCATTTTAAGAGACGGCCAGCCGTGCTGCGAGGATTGGGAGGATTATTTCGTCCGATTCGTGGAGAATAACTCGAACAGCTTTTTCGACGTGAAAATCGTGAAAAAGGACGGAAAGCCCGGGTATTACGAAAGGTCGGTCCGACTCCCTTATATGCCCGAGCTAAGCCTTCAGATGTTCAGCGTACCGGCGGAAAAGGCCCTCAACGAGGACGCGCTTCCATGCAATCTTGAGGACTGCCGCGCAAAAACCTCCACGAACGTGATTCGCCTTCCCCGAGATCTCAACCCGATTTCCTCTCCAAGCGGCCTGGCCCCATGCAATTAAAAGAAAAAAATGGATCTTGAGGGCGCGGGGGTAGGGAGGAGCGCCTCTCAAGATCCTGTTCCGGGTAAGTGGAAGGAAGGTATTCATATCCTTAGCAATTTTGGGGCCAAATTTTCGGGACTAATCTCAAGCAATTTTTCATCAATATTTGAAAAAAAAATAATTTGTCTTAAAATTTTTTCAAAATAATCTATTTCGTACCGTGAAATCCGTTCTTAAACGCGCTTACATGAAACTTCCGCAATTGAGAAATCCCCGATTTGAAATCAAATCGCTGATTGGGGAAGGCAGCGTGGGAGTCGTCTATTTGGCCGAAGACCTTAAGCGCAAAGAATCGGTGGCGCTGAAACTCTTAAAGTCCGACCTTCCTGCGCAGCAAAGGGCCGCTTTCAAGCACGAGTTCTGGCTCCTGACCCAGCTTTCCCACCCCTGCCTCGGTAAAATTTATGATTTTTTCGACGATGACGGGGAATGCGGCCCCTATTTCTCGATGGAATTCGTGCGGGGCGCTCCCTTTTCCTTGTTCAAAAAAAAACTCGCCAAGGACCAGGCCCTGCAGCTTCTTCTAAGGCTATCCTCGGCGCTTCAATATCTGCACTCCAAAAATATCCTGCACCGGGATCTAAAACCCGCAAACCTCATCTTGAGCGACGAAGGCGGGGTCAAGCTGGTCGATTTCGGCCTCGCCGCGATACGGGCCGCGTCGGAATCTCCGCGGGAAGCCGAAATTCACGGCACTCTGGCTTACATGGCGCCCGAGGCGCTCGAGGGAAAATACGAGGCGGTGACCGACCTGTTCGCGATGGGCGTCCTATTATACGAGCATCTCGCCGGCCGCCTGCCCTACACCCGTCCCTTGAGCCGCCGGCTGGACGAAATCCGGCCCCCGCCCTCGCTCGCCCGCATCAGGCCCGACCTTCCGCTTTACCTCTGCGAGATCGTCCACAAGCTCATTCGCCTCGCCCCTTCCGAACGGCCTTCCTCCGCCCTGTCCGTGAGGAAATACCTGTCCCGACACGTGGACGCGATCGATCCGGAGGAAAAATCCTCGCTGCTTCCTTCCGCCGTCCGGTTGCCGTTGGTCGGTCGTCGCGCGCCCCTCGAGGCGTTCCGTGACTTTATCCAAAAAAAAGAGGGTCTCGGCATCGTCCGGGTTTCCGGGCCGACGGGCGTGGGGAAAAGCCGGTTCCTCGAGGAGGCGAAGTGGGCGGCCCAACTTCTCGGCCGCCGATATACCGAGGTCAAGCCCCCGTCGTCGGGCGATTGGAGAAGTCCCCATTCCGCGTCCCAAAGCAAGGAATGGGAAGGGCTGGAAGGCATCGTCGCCTTCACCGACCTGCATTTGTGGGAAGAAAACGCGCTGGATGAAATCTCGAAGCACCTGTGTTTTTTGGAAATTTCGCAAAAGCCGGTCAAGGTGGTCCTCGAATACGATGAGTCCGGCGTCCAAGGCCGGCTCTCGGAGCTTCTTTCGGCCTTGCGCGACCTTTATGGCCCGGGGGAAATCCGATTGCTTCCCTTGACTCAAGACGAACAACGCGAGCTCTTGGAAAAGGCGCTCGCGGAATTTTCGATCGATTGGGAAGACAAGGAGGCCTTGATCCTGGGAAGCGGGGGGCTCCCTCTCCTGCTGTTCGAAGCACTCCGCAAGGGTCCCGGGTTTCCGATCCCAAAATCCCTGAAGGACGCGGCGGACATGAAGATCTCCTCCTTGCCGCCCGACGCCAGGGAGCTTCTCGCGCTATGCGTCTCGCATCCCCGACCCGTTTCGATCGAGGACGCCTTGGACATTTCGCGCTTGAAAGAGGAAAGGTTTTCCTCCGCGCTTCACGAACTCGATTCCAAGGGGCTCTTCCGGGCCAGGGACGCGTCCAACGCCAAACTCGAGACCTTTCCTTCCTCGCTGAAAGAGGTGTATGCGGGCGCGTTGTCGCCCGAGGAAATCCTGGAAGCTCACGGGAAATGGCTCTCCGCGTCCCGTCGCAAAGAATTCGACCCTCGGGCGATGGCGGTGCACGCGTTCGGAGCCTCGAACGCGGCGCTTTCCGAAAAATGGGGGCAAGAAGCCGCGCGGATCGAATACGAGCAAGGCAACCTGAAATCCTCCATCAAATGGTACCATGCGCTGATACCCGTCTCCAAAGAGCCCGCGAAACTGGCCTTCGTTTACGCCAAATTGTCCCATCTGCATTACTTAAGGGGGGAATTCGCCTCCGCTCTCGAGGCCTACGAGAAATGGCGGAAATTCCGGGAGGACGACCCGAGCAGGCTGCAATACCTAAAATACCTGTTTTACACCGCCCTCACCCACTATTCGGCCGGCGCCCCAGAGGCCGCCCGTGAAAGGCTCATGAGAGCTCGGGAGCTGGGGGACGGTTCGAGGTTCCCCGCGCATCGCCCCTTCCTCGCGAGGTGCCTCAATTTATTGGGAGCCATCGAGCTAAGGCTGGGCAACGCCGATTTTTCCAAGTCCCTCCTCGAAGAAGCCAAAGGCATGAGCGACGGAGACCCCATACTGCTCGGCGAAATCGAGCGGAGGTTGGGCGACTTCGAGACGCACCGGATCCAGCTTCCCGACGCCGTTCGGCACTACCGGGAGTCGGCGGCCCGCTTTGCCTCAAGGGGGTTTCCCCAGGGAGAAAACATTTCCCGCCACTCCTTGGCCGTCGCCCTGATGCAGCAGGGGCAATTCGAGGAAGCCCTTCCCCACCTCCAAGCCACGATCGAATTCGCGAAGGCGTCGGGGGAAATCCTGGAATGGGCCCGTTACCGGCAGAACTTGGGCCTGTGGCAGTTGGAAAAGGGCCTTTACTCGAGCGCCGAAGAGACGATGGCCGGCCTGAAACCCATCTTCAAGATACTGGGAACCGAAAAGGACGACCTGATCTCCGACCTGCACGGCTTGGCCGTCCTGCTATACGGGGGGAATTGGAGCAGGCTGGACGACGCCCTGCGCGCCGCCGAAATCCGGCGCCCTTCGATGGAACGCCACGGCCTCTGGGGAAGCCTATTGGCGATAAAGGCGGAGGCCCATTATTACCGGGGGGACTTTCCTGCCGCGATCGGACTGTTCGAGGCGTCCAGGGAATCTTTCGCGGCCCGCGGCGACAATTTAGGCGCGCTTAGGTCCGGCGTCGGGGCTTGCCGGGCCTCGCTTCGGCTGACGGGAGAGCTTCCGGAGGCACCCTACTTGACGCCGACCCTGTCGGCGCTAGCCGCCTGCCCCTTCCCCTCCTATCTGCTGTGGCAAAAGCTGTTCGCGACCCTGCACGTAGGCCGTGGCAGCGCCTCCGACGAGGACATTCTGGGTTTTCTCGACGCGGTGAATCGGTGCGAAAGAGTCGAGTCCAGGATGGATGCGCTGAATTTGCTGGCCGGCCTCCTGGCGAGGCGCGGCGAGACGGAATTGGCCGAAAGGCTCATGCGATGCGCCTTCTCCATTTTGGAGGAGGTAAAAAAATCACTAAGCGAGGAGACCGCCATGGACTTTGAAAAGAACCGAAACCTCCAGGCCCTGGAAAAGGGCCTCGAGAAAATAGCTCCCGCGCTTCCCGCCCCCCGGCCGCCGCTCGAAGTCCAACCGGCCCGCGCCCACGTGGGCGAAGCCCGGTTCAGGCAATTCATGGAAATCAACCTTCAAATCGCGAAGCAGAACAACTTGGGCGCCGTCCTCGAGAGGGTCATGGACGCGGCCATCGAGCTGACCGGATCGGAACGCGGATTCCTCCTGCTGCGGAAGGAAGGGACGACGGACACCCCTGTTCCCGGTTTCCAGGTCGAATCCGCCAGGCACCTGCAGAAAAGGTCCCTCTCCCAGGAGGAGTTCAACCTTTCCATGACGGCCGTCCGGCACGTCCTCCAATCCGGGAATTTCCTGATCACCGACGACGCGCAATTGGACCCGCGTTTCCACGACAAGTCGAGCGTCTACAAGTACCGGCTGAGGTCCATTCTCGTCGCTCCCCTGGAACTGGAGGGGGAAGTGATGGGGACGATATACCTCGACCACCAGAAGGCCGACTGCTTTTCCGACGAGGATGTCATGCTGCTGAAGGCCTTTTCGGCGCAGGCCGCCTTGGCCATCGAAAAGGCGCGGATGATCGAAGAGCTCAATAGTTCCCAAAGGAGCCTTGCCGACCAGGTCGAGAACCAGGCCAAACATATCCAACTGCTGAGCACCGAGCTCACTCAGATCAAAGACGACCTGAAATACGATTATCGGGAAATCATCGGACAATCCCCCCCGATGATGAAGGTGTTCCAACTGTTGGACCACGTGACGGACACGGCCATTCCCGTCTGGATCTTCGGGGAATCCGGGACCGGGAAGGAGCTGGTGGCGAGGTCGCTGCACTTCAACAGCGGACGACGCGACCACGCCTTCGTCACGGAAAACGTCAGCACCATCCCCGAGACCCTCTTGGAAAGCGAGCTGTTCGGCCATAAGCGGGGCTCCTTCACCCACGCCGACAAAGACCGCATCGGCCTCTTCGAGCAGGCCAACGGCGGGACGCTTTTCCTCGACGAAATCGCGGACATGTCCCTGGGCATGCAAGTCAAGCTCCTCCGGGTGCTGCAGGAGGGCGAAGTCCGTCCCCTGGGATCCAACAAGAAAGTAAAGGTGAACGTCCGGCTTGTGACCGCCTCGAATCGCGACCTTGCGAAGCTGGTCAAGGAGGGGAAATTCCGGCAGGACCTCTTCTTCCGGCTGAACGGTCTCACCATCAAGCTTCCGCCGCTCCGCGATCGGAAGGAGGACATCCCCCTGCTGGTGAACCATCTCATCCAAAAAATCGCCCGGGAATTCCACATCAAGCCCACCGAGGTGTCCAACGAAACCTATCCCATCCTCTTCGCCCACAGCTGGCCGGGCAATATACGGGAGCTGGAGGGGGTATTGCGAAACGCCATGCTGTTCGCGAAGGGAAATCCCATCACCCCCGACCTGATCTCGCTGAACGCCTCGATATTCGAGCTGCCTTCGCCCGCGACCCAGGCCTCTCATATGCCCGCCGGAGAGGAAGAGGACGAGAGGACCCTGCTCATCGACTCCCTGCGGCGGCATCGCTTGGACAAGAAGGCCGTGGCCAAAGAGCTGTCGATCAGCCTCAGGACGCTCTACAGCAAGCTGGAAAAGCTGGGCATTCCCAAGAAAAAGACGCTTTTGTTGAAATTTCTCGGATTGGCATAAAAAAAAGCAGGGTAGGATTTAGCCCTACCCTGCTTCGGTATTTGTTCGGATGAGATGAACCGAACTGCTTTCACAAAGGAGAGTTGAAAACGGGCGTGTAATCCTGCAGCAAAAAGAGGGTCAACTCGCCGCGGGAAAGCGCCGCCAAGGTTTCGTCGAAGAAGAAACCGCGAAGGTAGCTATCTTCCCAATAACTCGTGGCACCTTCGTTGCGCAGCACCTTCTCCAGCTCAAGCCGCTTCGCCCCGGCGTCCACGCTGAACAGGGACAGGCTGGACCCCCATCCGTAGGACCCGGAGTCGTTGTACCATTCCATCGGGACGACGTACCGGGCGGAATTTCCGTCCTTCCCCAGCGCCCGGAAGTCGTAAAAGACCTCGCTATAGGAGAAATAATCGGCCGGATCGCTGAGCGTAATCTGGTCGGCCAGGAGCGGTTGGCTGGGATCGGAGATGTCGAAGAGATTGGCCACCACCCCGGACAGGCCCCCGTCGACTCCGATGCCCAACAGCAGGTCCTCGGAGACTTGCTCTAAATGGAGGGACACCCCTTCGATCTGAAGTTCGCCCAACCGGCGGGGTTGCGCGGGGTCCCGAAGATCGAAGCAAGTCAGGGGGTCGATCACCAGGAAGGTGATGACGCAGCCGATATTGCCCATGAATCTCGCCGTGTACTGCTCCTCAGCGCTCTCGAAAGGCCCGAAGCTGCCGACGACGCCGAGCTTCCCGGACCCGTCGGCCCTTAAGGTGCTGACGTAGTTGCCGACCTCGCCCAGAAAGCGGCGGTGAAAGACCCGGATGGTGTCGTCCTTCTCATCGATGAAAAAGCGGTTCACGATGTCCCCAGCGACCGCCCCCGAGGCCCCCAAGGTCACTTTCTGTTCGGCGGCGTTCAGGTCGAAGCGATATATCTCGGTGGAGTGAATCGCGGGATCGTCGATGTTCTGGGCGAGGATCAGGTGATCGTCCGCATTGGAGGAGACGATCGTCTTCCAGGACGGAGACAGGATCGCTTGGGTCTTGGTCTCGAAGGACTCTCCGCCTAGGTTCAGCAGGGAAACGAAGGTCGTCCCCACCGTATACGGGGAATAGCCCTCGCTGAGGCTCTCGTTTTCGTAAAGAAGGACGTTCTCGCAGGCCACCGAAGGGGCCTTCACCTCGACCCCCGCCCCGTCGATCAAGGTCTTCTCCGGCAACACCTCCTTGACATCCAAGGATTCAAGGTAAGTGGGGATGGGCCTGTAGGTCACCCAGGTGACCGCGCCCCGGTCGTCCAGGGACTTTCCCTCCACGAAGTAACCGGGGACGATTTCACGGCGAAACTCCTCCGGCTGGGAAGGATCGGTGACGTCCACCAAGGAAACGACGGTTTTGTAGTCATAATACCCATCCTGTTCTTCGAGCAGCCACCCAAAGAGCACCAGGATCCGCTTGCCGGAAACGTCGACGGAAAGGATCTCGCGAGGATTGAAATCGAGAGGCAAGGAGGAGATCTCCGCGGGCCCTTGGGCCGGATCGGTTTGAAAAATCTTCAAGCCGCCCGTCGGGACGCCGTAGCCATAATTCAGGGTATACAGCAGGCCCCCGTCCACGTCCGCATGCGCGATCTCGGATTGGGTGATGCCCTGTCCGGTTGCAGAAGCGGAGACCAGGCCTTTCGAGGTCATCGAGGAAGACGAGGAATCCTCTCCCGCATATTCGGGCCCTTCCACGGGCACCACTTGGTCGGGGTGGAGATTGGAGATTTCCACGTACCTCGAGACGTATTCGTTCACCTCGGAGCAGCCTTGCGAGGGCTTGAAAGTCCCGACGCTGCGAATGGCCTCCACCGAGCCCGGTGCCGAAACGGGTTCCGCCGCCGGGGCTCCCGGTAAAATCGGGCCCTCCGTCAGGGAAGCCCCTCCTCCGCCGCAACCGACGAGGGCGAGGGATAGCGATAGCATGACGGGCCAGCTCTTCTTCATTTTCATGGGGATAATTCCTTTCTCCGGAAAACCATAATTTGAAACCTATGGAGCGAGCCGTATCATCGATTTTCAAAATCGTAAATTTTATTTTGAATATTCGATCAAATATTTTAATTTTTGAATTTTTTGAAATCAAAGGGCTAAAAAAAAGCAGGGTCGGGGCTCCTCCCGACCCTGCCGGTGGGTTCCGTGGAACTTCAGCGTTTCAGCCGGAAAAGGGAAGTAACCAGCATTAAAGCGCCGAATAAGTTCCAATGGACACTCGTCGCCGCGGCATTGCCGACACTTAAGCTGCAGCCACCCGCTTCGGCGGCGGCGACGAAATCGCCTTCGATCGCGGAGACCTCGTCCGATGGCGCCTTCGAATCCGCTCCTGGAGCGTTCTCAGGCATGTTGGCGTCCACGATGGGATTGGCCGGAGCCAGGGGCCCTTGGCCCTGGGGGCCCTCCTGGGGAATTTCCTGCTCGGGTAACTGAGCGGGAGGGGCTTCCTGCGAGGGCAGTTCGTAAGTGGGAAGCTCCTGCGACGGAAGCTCGTAAGTCGGATACTCCTGCGACGGAAGCTCGTAAGTCGGATACTCCTGCGAAGGAAGCTCGTAGGTGGGCAGCTCCTGCGACGGGAGTTCGTAGGTCGGCTGCTCCTGCGACGGAAGCTCGTAGGTCGGGCCCTCTTGTGAGGGCAGTTCGTAAGTTGGATATTCTTGCGAAGGCAACTCGTAGGTGAAACTCACGCGAGCTTGATCGTAGCGCGGATCAGGATAATAGCCTCCGGGCGACGGCCGCCCGCGGGTCGGATTGTAGCGAGGATGTTGGGTATACCCGGTATAGCCGCCTTCATTCGGCCGATTATATGGGGTGGGACGTTGATAGTCCTCGTAACCGAAGGCGGCAAGAGGGCTTAATCCCGAGGCAAGCAAGAGTATGGCCGCTGGAAGCAGCAGGATTCGGCGCCAAGACTTTACAACGGCGATCAGAACAAGGGCGATCAGGCTCGGTTTCGACATGGTGGTTTCCTTTCCCAAAAAAAGTTCAGTCACCCGTCTTACAAAGCAAAGTCTCGGCCAATTATTATTTTTAATAATATCAATTAGTTACAATATCAGCCTCCCAATCATTTCCCAAAAATTATCAAACTGAGGACAATTTTTTGTCGAAATCGCGCTCCACCTTAATTTTTTTGAACTATTTGCAAATCATTAAATTTTTTTACCCGAGAATTTAAGGAAAACGCACCTCCTCCGAGGTATTTTTTCATCGCTTTTTCGTCTTCTATTCAATTTTTTTTCGAAATCGGCGTCTAGTCCTAAGACCCTATGCCATTGACCTTTTCCCATCCCGCAGCCGTCCTTCCGCTAAAAAGACTCTGCCCTCGTTACTTAAACTTCTTCGCGCTGGTGTTAGGCAGCCTTTTGCCGGACCTGGGTTATTTCCTGTTTTTATTCCCGGAGGCTACTTTCGCCCATTCCCTGCCCGGGGTGCTTATCCTGGATTTGCCCGCGGGCCTGGTCCTGTGGGGCGTAGGTTATGGGTTGGTAAAGAGGAGGCTATTCTGGAAAGGAGACGAAGGGATCGCGGCGGTCTGGAAGGTTTCCGCCTCCCTATGCTTGGGCGCCTTGAGTCACGTGGTTTGGGACGGCTTCACGCACCAACGGGGCGTTTTCGGCCAAATACCGCTGTTGAACGCTCCGACCTTGACCTTCGGCGGCGCTACCATTCCCTTGTACAAGCTGCTGCAACACGGCAGCACGCTGGCGGGTTTGATCGCGGTCGCCGCGTACTCCGGAAAGGAAGGCATTAGGAACGTCCTGAATGCCGTCGGATGGAATCGCGGCCGCCTCTTGGGAGCGAGCCTGATTGCCTTGCTATTGGCGGGGATCTTGACTCGCCATATCCATGCGGTCGAACCTAAATTGTTTTATATGACTCTTTATTTTACGGACGCGCTTGCAGTGCAATGGATCGCCTTCGCGGTGCGGAAGAACGTCCGTCAATCGGGGCGCGCACCGGCGCCGCTTCGGTCAAGCTGAAGTCCGATCCCATCAATGGGAATATTGCGGTTGTTCCGCGGAAACCTTGTCGAAGGTGTTTTGAGTCAGGGCTAGAAAGCCGTCTCCCTCCAGGTTTCTAACGAAAATATTCGAGCCGCCGTTGAGGTTGAGGGCGTCGCTGCCGTCTAAGGCTCCCTCGGAGCCGAAGGCCACCTGGTCCCCGTTCGGGGAGAATTCGGGGCCTAAGGTCTCGATGTTATTCACGGTGTAAAAGGTCAGTGGAGCTCGATTTTGCCCGTCTGAATCCATGCGCCAAACGTTCAGGGTGCCGTTAATATTCAAGGCGTCATTGCCGCTTAAGGCGGCCTGGGAGATAAAAGCTATCCTGTCCCCCTCCGCGGACCAACTCGGGTCGAAGGAAGATGCGCCGTTCGCCGTGACGCGGGTCAATGGGGTAGGGTCGCTCCCATCGGCGTTCATGAGCCAAATATTCTGAACTCCATTGAGATTCGCCGAGTCGTCGGCGGGGTCGAGGGCGCGGGACGATACAAAAACGATCCGAGAGCCGTCCGGGGACCATTTGGGATCCAAATTGATCACGCCCATTCCCGACATCTGCGTCATAGGCTCCGAGACGCCGCCGTCCGAGCCCATCTTCCAGATGTTAAAGACGTTATTGGCATTAGACGCGTTCGCTCCTCCCAAGGCCCTCTGAGAGGCATATAGAATCTCGCTTCCGTCGGGGGAGTAGCTAGGCGCGACCGCATCGGAATTGTCGGAGGTAAGCTCGGTCAAGGGCCCAAGATTGGAACCGTCCGCATCGACGGTCCAGATATTCCTCGTAAAATTGGCGTTGGCGGCGTCGTTTCCATTTAAATCGGCGCTTGAATGAAACACGATCCGGCCACCGTCGGAAGACCAGCGTGGAGCTTGGGCGTCAGCCCCATTCGCCGTCAATTGAGTTAGAGGCTTCGGATTAGAACCGTCGAAGTCCATAACCCAGATATTTAAGGTCCCATTGAGGTTCAATGAGTCGCTGCCGTTCAGCGCCCGATTGGATACAAAGACGATTCGGCTATTGTCTGGAGACCATTGGTGGTCGAAATTGGCCGCCTCATCTGCGGTCAAAAGAGTTATTGGCTTCAAACCTGAGCCATCCGCGTTGACGACCCAAATATTGGCGGCCTTGCTGTCGCTTGAGCCGCCGTTTCCACCCAAGGGTAGGCTGGAGGCAAACAGGATCCGAAACGGCTCGAAGGCCGCCGTCACCTGCACATCGGACGAAAGCGTCAGTGCACAGGCCTCCGCGCCTTGACACCCTCCGGACCAACCGACGAATTTGTGACCGGGGGCGGGCACCGCGGTCAACGACACCTGGGTCCCGTCCGGAAATCCCGCCTCGCACTCCGTGCCACAGTCGATGCCCTCGGGATCGGAAACGACCCTCCCCTGCCCCACGATCTCGATCTCAAGCGTCGGGCCGCCGGAGGAGCCGCCGCATCCGGACTGCCCGGTTTGGAACAGGCCCAGGAGTAAGGCAAGATATAATAGACGCTTACCAGCCAATTTCATACCCATCGCTCCCTATAATCCTAAGTTTCGACATCTCGCGCCGGGGCGGCATCGTGTCGATCCACGCCTAATCCTACAACCGAGAGGCCTCGGATTAGGGATCGCCTTAAATCCGTTCAGTGAGAATATTCGATCCCCTCTACCGTGATCTTATCGGCCGTGAACATGGTCAGGGGGGCGGAAGCCGTGCCTTCCAAATTCCGCACGAAGATGTTATCCGCCCCGTTGAGGCTCATCGTATCCCCCCCGTCCAAGGCGCCCTCGGTGACATAGGCCACCTGGTTGCCGTCGGGAGACAACGCCGGGTAACTGCTATCAAGATTGACGGCGGTATAGGGGGTGATAGGACGGCGATTTTCTCCGCCCTGATCCACAACCCAAATATTCGGCGTGGTATTCAGGTTGGCGGCGTCCTCGCCGTTTAAAGCAGCGCTAGAAACATACACCACTCGCTCTCCGTTCAAAGACCATTTCGCGTCCTTGCTATGCGCGTCAGATGCGGTCAAGGCCGTCAATGGAGATAAGCCGGATCCATCGAAATTCATCACCCAAACATTGAGGGTTCCGTTGGGATTAGCGGCATTAATCGCCGAATTTAAATCACGACTCGAACTGAAAAGAATTTTTTCTCCGTCAGGAGACCACTCGGGCGAATTATGAAAGATACCGAAGGCGGTAAGCTGCGTCAGCGGAGTGGAACTTTGGCCGTCCGCGTCCATTCGCCAGATATTAGTGACATTGTTCGTATTGGCCATGTCTAGGCCGTTCAAAGCCCTGGCGGATCGATACACTATATAGTTCCCATCCGGAGAGAAGCTGGGCTGTGTGGCCGAGGTGTTGAGCGACGTTAGCTCGGTCAAAACGGTCAAATTGGTGCCGTCCACGTCCACCGTCCAGATGTTCCGGGTGGAATTGGCGTTAACGGCGTTATTTCCATTTAAATCCGCATCGGAGGAGAACACGACTTTGGTTCCATCCGGAGACCATCGTGGATCAAAAACATTTATGCTAACCGCGGTCCACTGCGTCAAAGGCTTCGGGTCGCTTCCATCCGCATTCATCACCCAGATATTCTTGACCCCATTCAGATTCATCGCATCGCTGCCATCCAAGGCCCGATCGGCGACGAAAACGATCCGGCTGTTGTCCGGCGACCATCGAGGGTCGGAGTGACTGACGCCGTCGGCAATCAACTGAGTCAGGGGCGCGAGGCCCGTCCCGTCCGCGTTGACGGTCCAAATGTTACTGGTTGCGTTGGTATTTCTCTCGTCACTGCCGTCCAGAGCGAAATCCGCGCTAAAGACGAGCCGCAACACCTCGAAGGTGGCCGTCACCTGAACGTCCGACGAAAGCGTCACGGTGCAGGGTTCCGTGCCTTGGCAACCGCCGCCGGACCACCCCACGAATTTGTGGCCGGGTTGAGCCGCGGCCGTCAAGACGACTTGGGTGCCGGACGGGAAGTCCGCCGCGCAATCGTCCCCGCAGTCGATACCCGCAGGATCCGACACCACCCTTCCCTGCCCCGTGACTTCGACGTCGAGCAGGAATCCGTCGGAGGAACCGCCGCAACCCGACTGTCCCGCCAAAACCAGGCCGGCGACGACCATGGCGAACCAAATTTTCTTCATACGCTTTTTCATAAATGACTCTCCTTAACCGCGAGGCAATACCGCCTCTTTACTAAAATTTTTTCGGGTCTCGCCCGCATCTTCCCATCGTTAGTTACTTTCAAGGACAGGTCGTCACGGGATTGGAACAGATCTGGTCTTGGGGCAGAAAGCCCGTGACGCCCTTCCATTGGACCTTCGCCCAAGCTCCGCTGCAACCGAGCAGCTTCAACTCTTGCTCGCCGGTGATTTCTCCGACCACTCGGGTCTTTTCGCCGGGCTCGGCGCGCAAAGGGTGCCGCATCCCCTCGAAGCGGGTCCTGACGGCCGTCAAGCCCCCGAACACCCAAGCGTTTCCGCTGAATACCTGCTTGTCGTCCACCGTAACGGCGCGGGTAATCATGAGCCAGCCCGCCTCGCTGCCGCGAATCTCGACGGTCGTCCCGTCGGGATCCTTCGGGATCACCGAAACGATCTCCGATTTTGCGCTGGGCTCCTTTCGAACGTTGAGTCCCTTGGGGTCCGGATCGACGACGTAGGCCTCCAGCTTGCACAGCTCGGCGCCGGCGCTTAGCGCGGGAAAGCTCGCCAGGAGGGAGGCGAACGCCAATGCAACCCGCCTTCCGATTTTTGACGCCCGCCTCGGGAAAATCATTTGCATCTCTCCGCTTTCGGGCGCAGCCGCAGCCACACCCCGGTCAAGAACGCCATGCCGATCATGAGAGGCATGGAGGTGCCGCCGGATACGCCGCGATTGCCTTGGAATGAACAACCGCCGGCATTGGATGAATTGTTGCAGTTAGTCGAGGAACCGCCCGAGGAACCCGACTGCCCCTGACTTAACCCTGGGACGCAATTATCGGGATTTTGAGGGATGTCGTCCAGATCATTATCATTATGGTCCGCATCGGGCGCAGGAGCCGTGTCGCACGCATCCCCTTCCCCATCCTGGTCTGAATCTTCCTGGCCGGCATTGGCCGCATAGGGACAGTTATCCTGGCCGTCGAGGATGCCGTCGCCGTCGTCATCGCCGTCGCAGGCGTCTCCATCCCCGTCCTGATCGGCGTCTTCTTGGCCGTCATTGGCCGCGAAGGGGCAGTTGTCCTGGGCGTCTTGGATACCGTCGCCGTCATCATCACCGTCGCAGACGTCTCCCTCTCCGTCCTGGTCGACGTCTTCCTGTCCGTCATTGGCGACGAGGGGACAGTTATCCTGGGCGTCTTGGATACCGTCCTCGTCGTCATCGCCGTCGCAGGCGTCTCCCTCTCCGTCTTGATCCGTATCCTCTTGGGCGTCATTGGCCGCGAAGGGGCAGTTATCTTGGCCGTCGAGGACACCGTCTTCGTCGTCATCGCCGTCGCAGGCATCTCCCTCTCCGTCTTGATCCGTATCCTCTTGGGCGTCATTGGCCGCGAAGGGGCAGTTGTCCTCTGCGTTTGGAATTCCGTCGGCGTCGTCCTCCAATTGAAATTCCAACACTCCATTTCCGCCGGTGCCAATGTAGAGGGTCTCCTCGGCATCATCAAAGGCGATGTCTTCGACCTGCCGATTCAAGAGCCCGGCGTTGACGGGAACCCATTGGGTTTGTCCTGGCCTTAAGCGAAACACCCCGAGGCCTGGAACGGCCGCAAAGAGGTCTCCGCTCTCCGACGAGGTCAAAGCCTGAACGGTTCCGACCAAGCCATTAGCGGCGCCTCCCAGCGCCTGCCATTGGGTCTCTCCTTCGGGGAGTAAAAACACTCCGCCATCGTTGGTGGACGCCACCAGGCCCAGAGAGGACCGCCTTAGATCGCGCACATCTGTAATGGTCAATCCGGTGGCCGCGCTGCCGATTTCCTGCCAAATGGCATCCCCTGCGGGCAAGAAATGAACCCCATTCGCGGTGCCCGCAAAGAGGCCGGTATCGTCTCGCAACAAGGCCCTAACCGCGGGCGGGTTGCCGAGCAGCTGCCACTGCGTTTCGCCGACGGGAAGGGTAAAGACACCGTTGTTGGTCCCGGCGAAAAGCCCCACTCCCTCCACGGCGATCAGGCTGCCGATGTTCAGATTCGTCAGGCCCGTGGCCGCATTTCCGATGTTCTGCCAAAAGTTGGCTCCGGCGGGGAGTGAGAAGACTCCTCCGCCGCTGCTCGCCGCGGCGAATAAATTTCCGGCTATTTGGGCCAAGGAGTATCTTGTGATGAAATTCAATCCCTGATTGGCTGGATTCGTGACGTTGGGCCATTCGTTTAAGGGCGATCGAAGGTGTATTCCGTGAGTCGAGCCGATACCGGCCGCCCAAAGACTATCCCCCTCGAGCAAAAGAGTCGTCACATGGACGTTGGACAAGCCTTGGTTCGGAGGATCGGTGACGTTTTGCCATTGGGTACTCCCGGCCGATAATTGAAAGACCCCGGCGCCGAAAGTCCCGGCAATCAAGCCGTCGCCTCGATGCGCCAAGCTTCCGATGCTCGTCTTGGACAGGCCATTTCCCGTATGACCCAATAATTGCCATTGGGTCTGGCCAAAAGGCCTTAAGAAGATGCGATTGGAGGTTCCGGCGACCAGGTCGCCGTTTGGTAATGTCAGGAGCGCCTGCACTTGCAGGGTGCTCAGCCCGTTCGAATTGTTTCCGAGGACCTCCCACTGGGCCTGCCCCTGCGGAAGACGAAAAATCCCGCCGCCGTTGGTCCCGGCGATCAGGTCGCCGTTGAAGACCAGCAGCGCGGTCACGCTCAGGTTGCTCAATCCCGTCGCCGCGTCACCGATGTTCTCCCACTGGGTCTGCCCCTGCGGGAGTCGAAAAATCCCGCCGCCGTTGGTCCCGGCGATCAGGTCGCCGTTGAAGGTCAGGAGCGCATTTACGCTAAGGTTGGTCAGACCTGTCGTCGCGTCACCGATAACCCCCCACTGGGTCTGCCCCTGCGGCAAACGGAAGACGCCACCGTTGGTCCCCGCAATCAGGTCGCCGTTGGTGTCGAGAATGGCCCTAACATCCCTGTTGTTCAGGCCGACACCGAGATTGCCAATATCCTGCCATTGGGTCTGTCCCTGGGGAAGTCGAAACACCCCGCCCAGTGTCCCGCCGATTCCGATGATCAGTTCGTCCGCGCGCGACAGCACCGCGCGGACCGTTCCGCTGGATAGACCGTTGCTCCGGTTACCAATGGACTGCCAGGCATTCTCGCCGGTGGCCAAACGGAAAACCCCACCCACGTTCGCATTTGTGACTCCCCCCGTACCCGCGATAAGGCTACCATCGGGCAACACCAACAGCGAGGCGATATCCCCGCCCAAAGGCCCGCCGCTGCTGGTCCAAGCGCCGACTCCGGCTCGCGCTTGCAAACTAGAACCGAGCAGGGCCAGAAAACTCAGAACAGCAAGAACGCCTCGCCATGCCCGAGGGCCTTTCGCCTTGAGATCGACACCTTTCCAAAACATTTTATGGCTCCTTCCAGCCGATGCACCCTTCACTGGCCTTCTCGAAGAAGCAATTTTGAGGCCACTTCAAAAAGAAAACTCAAAAATCCAAAATCATTGAATATTCCGCGCGCCCCATTCGGTATTTTGAATTTTTCGCTACAAATACTTCAAATACTGCATCACCCTATCGCTGCAGGGTCCCCGTTCGCTTCATATTCCCTCGGGAGGTGCCCCACAAAATGCCGCCTCCCGCGCTGCCGGGCAAATCGTAGGCTACCACCCCCGAATCCGCCGTCCCCACCACCAGCTCCAGATCCGCGTCGCCGTCGATATCCGTGACGGTGGGGGCCCCCAGCCCGCCGTTCCAAGAGCGGCTGCGCGGCGCCGGCAAATCGATTTCGAAAAGCGCCTGCCCTCGGTAATTCAAGACATGAAGCCGGCCGAGGCGATCGCCGCCCCCCGTCTTCTGAGGGTAGGAAGTGAAAATAACCTCGGCGAATCCGTCGTTGTCCACATCGGTCACCGCGGGTTCCGCCGCGAATCGAACGCCCGAACCGGGGATATCGTAAGGCCATCGGTGGTGTTGGGTCTTGTCCAGCCACCAGGCATGCATGCGGCCGTCGTAGGCGGCGTATAATATTTCCATCGCTCCATCGCCGTCCAAGTCGGCCACGACCGCGTTGCTGACCGAGTCCTCGATGAAATCATAGTCCTCTTGCGCCAAGGGCCCGCTGTTCGGCGGCGGCTGGGGGGGATGATTCCAATCGAATCCCGAAGCGACCCACCGGGTCCGGTCGAATTGAAAGACAAAGGGCAAATAGAACAAGTCCCCCGCCGGATCGCCGTACCTGCAATCGTAGACGTCGCCGGGGACGACGAGCTCCGCGCTTCCGTCTTGGTCCAAGTCGGCGATCACGGGCGCAACGTTCGCGAAGTTGGGGCGGTAGCTGTCGCTTCCGCCGTCGCAAGGCGACCCCGCGGATAAAAAGTCGACTTCAGGTTCCACATGAACCCCCACCTCGGACCAAAACCTCGGCCCGGCGATGTCGAAGATGGAGTTCGCCGTCAATTGCCCGCCCATCCCGTCCAATGCGGTGATGTAGTGGACGTCGGTAGGGGCGTAGATTTCCTTGGCCCCGTCGCCGTCCAGGTCTCCAACGGCGAGGTTTTGATTGTACATCCCGCGCGTCATGCCGGGTTCGCCGTTTGCCGGCGCGGGCCAACCGGGGCGCAAGGCGCCGTTGTGTTCGTAGACGCTCAAGGGGCCGGGCCCGGTATCGCCGCCCTCGGCCCTTCCGACGATCACTTCCAGGTCTCCGTCTTGGTCGAGATCTTCCACCGCGAGCGATCTCACCTCTTCGTCGTGCGGTGTGACCGGCCATCCCGGGAACACGCTGCCGTCCCCTCGGTAGACGGTGACTTGGTCGCTCTCTCCGCCGCGACCGACCACGATCTCCAAGCCGCCGTCCCCATCCAGGTCCGCGACCGCGACCGCCGGCCAGATGCGCCCTCCCCCGTCGGCGCTCCACTCCACGGATCCGTCCAATCCGGAAAGCGAAAACAAATCGTCTCCTCCCCAAAGCACTTCCGGCCTCCCGTCTCCGTCGACATCGGCGACCGCCGGCCCGGCGTACCAACCGCGATCGCAGTAGTCGTCGCAACCGCCATAGGCCCATTTCAGGACGGGGGCCTGGACGTTTCCGAAGTAGACGTCTTCCTCCGGGTGGGAACCGCCCCCTCCGCAAGCCAGCAGGCCGAGGTGGACCATGAGAAAGGGCGCCGCCGCGCGAAAGGCTCGGCGCAGTCTTGAGAAATGCGACATCGGTGATCTCCGTGGAACTTGATTGGGTTAAGAGAATTTAATGGAATCTTTCCGGCGTACTCTCCGGCTGTCGCAAGCGCCCCACAGCAAGCCGCCGCCCAGGCCCGCGACAATGACGGAAAGATACCAATACCATTGGATGCGATCGGCCTCGGCCCGCCATTCCCTCGGGGCATAGAGGGCCAGCAAGGCGCCCGCGGCCGACAAGACAAGGGGAATCAGGGCCCCCATGAAAAGCCTATAGGAGCGGCGCCGCAGGAGTTTTCGAGATTTTTCGGAAAAAATACTGGCGCCCAGCAGGCCGACGCAAAGAGCCAAGCTTAGGAAAAATCCCCCTAAGGAGACCAGGAACAACTCCATACCCGCGGGCAATCCGATATCTGACATGCAATTCAGAACAGCAATATGCATGCCAAATCACGGAGCCCCGTCGGGCATGAGGGAAGCGATTAAGGCTTTCGCGGGACGAAACGCAGACTCAGAAAAAGCCCAAGGCCCAAGCCGGCAAAAATCCAGAAAGCGAATGCCTTCGAACTTGGCGCCCGAGCGGAAGGAGTTAAGCCGCATCCGCTACCCTCGAGCAAGGCGCCAGGACCGCCGGGAACGGCCTCCAGCCTGCACTCGGCGTCGCAGCCGTCGCCGTCCGAGGCATTCCCGTCGTCGCATTCTTCGGAGCCCTGGACGATGGAATCCCCGCATCCGACCTCGACGGCGCCGATGTCGCACGCCAAGCCCTGCGGCCGGGGAAATCCCCTCTGATCGACATCGGGGGGCGGGCAATCCGACGCCCCGTCCACGGCCGGGCTGCCGGCAAGCAGGTAATGCGTGGGGGTCGGCCCGCCATTGTCGGCCAAGGGGCCTAACGCCGGGTTTCGGTTCGGCAGGTCGCCCTCCGAAACCAGGCCGCAGGTGTCGTCGTCGCTGAGATTATGCCCAAGGGAGATCAAGTCGCCGGCGCAATTCGCGGAGGTATTTTGGGCGATAATCGTGTTGGCCATTTGAATATTGCCGAAGTCTCCGCTGCGAAAGACGCCGCCGCCTTCCTGGGCCGAGTTTTCGGCGATGGTGAGATTCTTCATGTCCAGCAAGGTGTTGGGGTTCAGCCCGAGTTTGAAGTCGGCATCCATCTCTTCGGTGACCATCGCGATGCCGCCGCCGCTGAGGGCCGCCTGGTTTCCGGATACGGTGCAGTTCACCATGCCCAGCGCACCCTCCGGAAAGGCCAGGCCGCCTCCGTTGCCGTTGAGACTAATATTGTCCTGAAAGGTCGTGCCCGAAATCTGGAAGGCGCCGAAAATGCGAGCCCCTCCGCCATCGTGGCTGCTTTCGTTCTCCCGCAAGATCGAATCCCGGATGGAAATCGGCGGATCGCCGCCCGCGCCGTACAAACCGCCTCCCGTCCCCTCGAAGGGATCCGCGGAAATCGCCCGATTGCGGCTGAGCACCACCCGATCCAATTCGACTTGGGAAGACAGGGTCATCCCGCCGCCTCGCGTGGCCGTGTTGCCGTCCACCACGCAGTCGGTGAAGGAATGGCTGCCGTTGATAATGCCGACTCCGCCGCCGCCGTTCACCGATAACGCGCCGGCAGCCGTGTTTCCGAGGATGTGGCAATTCGTCCAGGTCGAGGTGCCGAGACCGAGAAACACCCCGCCGGCCTCGTCGGCAAGGTTGCCCGCGATTTCTATCTCGTCGAAGATGAAGATGTTCTCCGTGTTGTCGGCGCCGAAGCTGACGCCACCGCCCTGCCTGTTCGCGCCCAAAGTCGCGTCCCCGTTTCGAATGGTAAGGCCGGAGAGGCTCACTTGGATGGCCGGATCGGCGGGGTCGGTGTACAGCTCGAAGACGCGATCCTGCGCGTCGCCGTCAACGACGGTGACGCCGCGCCCGTTTCCGATAACGATCAAGTCGTCGTTGACGTCCAAGTCCCCGGTAGCCGCGTCATCCTCGTCGACGCCCCCCAAGGAAAGCAGGTAAACGCAAACGGGAGAGCCGCAAGAGGCGAAACGAACGGTGTCTTCGCCGGGGTTGGCGTTGGCCTCTTGAACGGCCTCGCGCAGGCTGCAATTGCCCGAACCGTCGTCGCAAATCCCGTCCGGAGACGGGTCGGAGATGTCATTGACGGTGTTGACCGTAAAGGTCATCGGGGCGGCCTCGGCGAGGGAAGCCCCAAATAGGACGGTTAAGATTATGAGCGATATCGGCAACGATTTCTTGAACAAGGAACCCCCCTCCTTTTTCTATAGGAAGCAATGATATCGAGAATTCCACAGGTCCAATATCCGTTGCAAGATTAAACGGAGCCCCCCCCTGGATCAATTTAAGAAGGGATGTACGAATTTCAAATACCCCGGAAGGGTCTCTCGCTCCGCCGCCATATTACGGTCTAATTCGCCGAACAGGCGGCCGAAGGCCGAGGCCAAGGCGGAGGCCTCTTCTTGGCCGACCGCTTTTTTTGCGACCAGCTCGCGCAGCTTGCTTGAGGCTATCCCGGGAAAGAACTTCATGGGCGCGCCCCGCGGGAAGGTGCCGAGCCCCTCGTCCTGAAAAATCTCCCTTAGCCGGGAAAAGGACGTGTCCTCGGCCTTGCGCATGGCTTCGTCGGCGATCTCGGCCAAGATCCTTCTCCTTAGCTTGGGCCGCAGGCCGGCCAACGAGGGCGCGAAAAGCCGTTCCACCTGGTATTCGATGCCCTCCTTCGTGATCGCGGTTTCCGGCACCATGACGAGGTGAATTTCCGAGAGCAGGGCGGGATTCTTTAAGGCCGCCACCACGCTCTCGATGGGGCGATATCGGGACCCGGATTCTTTTTCGGCCGCCGCAAACTTGGCCAGCAAGGCCTTGCCCAAGGTCCGACGCCCCGGATTTTCCGAAAGCAGGTCGTTGAAAGTGAGCACCCTCTCGTATTGGTCCCATTGCAGGACGCGCAGAACGGAATTGTTCAGCCCGGGAAACTCATGGATCAAGGCCCCGAGTCGGACGATGGGATTCGAGGCGCCGATCAGGAGTTCGGCGATCCTATTTTGAATGGCCGAATTTTGCGAACGGAAGGCCATATAAACGATCGGGCCCAGCAATTCCGCCGCTTGCCGATCCTCGCCCTTGGCGAGCCGGAGTTCCAGGGCCGCCATGCATTTGCCCGCCAAGTCGGCCAGGCTTTCCTCGGAAAGCCCGCTCAGCCTTTCGACCTGCGGCCGGACTTCGGCGATCAAGCGCTCCTGCCAGTGGCGAAAATACCCGTCGTTGAACAAGGTCCGTCCCGCCTCCTTGCGAACCTCGGGGGAGGCCCGGTCGCTGAAGGCGATTTTCATCAAGGCGACGACCAAGTCGGGCATTCGCTCGGGCGCCTCCTGCCTGGAGGAGGCAAGCCTCCCCTTGAGCGCCGCAAGTTCCTTCATGCCGAAGCTTCTCGACGATGGGGGCGGTTCGCCCGAACGAACCCCGCCCTCCCCGCCTTCCTGGCTCATCAAGGACAATCCGGAAACCAGCGCTTTTTCGGGAAACAACCGCGGCAAGGATAAGGGGGCTTGGCGGCTGCGATACTCGGCTTCCAATTGAAGCTTGGCGAGGCCCCCGCCCAGAGCGACTCGCCCCAGGCTTGAACCCACGTGAAGGCAGAGCATGGTTGAAACCGCGTCCACCAGCGAGGTGGCGTCGTCCGTCCTTGGACGCCACCGAAGGCCTTCTTCGAGACGACGGGCGATCAACAAACCGCCGACCATCAAGGCCTGCGGAAGCAATAAACCCGCGAGAGAGCGCCGACTGCGGGCGGGGATACCGGGATGGCCTATCCCCTCCAACAAACCGGCCCCCTTGATTCCGGCCTGCCCCAATACCCTCAATAGGCCCAGGCTCAAGGCCGCCGAACCCAACTCCGCGACGAGCCCGACACGCCCCGCCTCACCGGAGTCGCGCCCCGCGGCCAGAAACCGGGCGGACAAAGCGAAGGCCGGAACCTCCGCGGCGAAGGCGAGTCCGCCCGCCGAGAGTCGCGCCGCCCAGCCCTGGATTCGGGAAAGCGAAACGCCGCGCACCAAGGAGGAAACCGCCGTTCCGAGGACCATGGGGAGGATCGCGCGATAATCCGAGGCGTCCCGAGCCAAACGGGACAGCAAAAATTCGGTGCGCATCCCCGAGGAACCCCTGCCCTGCAGGGAATCCAATTCGGAGGCGGCCCGGTCGCGAACCTCAAACGGCAGCGAGTCCTGAAGCAGGGCCGAAAAAATCGCCGCGGCTTCTCGAAGACGGCCCGAGCCCTTCAGGCGCGCCCCAAGCCCGAGAAAGCCTTCGCACGACAAGATCCCATCCGTTTCACCGGCGATCGCCAGGAGTTCCTGGGCCAGGGCCTTGTTCTCGGGGGCGCTTCGGTCCGCGCCGTTCCGATCCATTTCTCGATAAAGGACCTCGATGATATTCGCCGAAAGCCCGCTGGAACTTTTAGGCCCTTGGGGCGAAGCAGGAGGAAGGCCTGGAAAAGCAATTCTCTGTAAGGATGGATACATAATTTGCGGAATTTGAAGTGGTGGATTTTATCAGTACCCGGTGTATCGATTAAATATTTGATTTAGTTGTGTAAAATAGTTGGCCCAAACTTCAGGTAATTTTGCATTATTTTTACTATTTGAATCTCTAAACTTCACTTTATTCAAATTATTTACAAATTTCCCCCTATCCTCCCCCTAAATCGCATTAAAAGCCTTGGCACATTTATTGCTGTACAGACTTTCGGGTTAATGGAGGTACACTGTGGGAAAATCTCTTTCTCGATTTCTAATTCTTTTCTTTGCCGTCTCTCTTTGCGCTTTGCATTCCGCGCGGGCTCAGTCCGTTTGCGGAGACGGCATTTGTAACGAAAGCGCCGGGGAGAACTGCACCGCCTGCGCGGAGGACTGTTATAACCCCGACCAGAACACGCTGTGCCCGGTGGATCCGGAGGCCCAGGCCTTCATGTGCAGCGACGAGCCGGGCAAAAGCGGCACCGTGCTTGGCTGCGACTCGGCTGAAGATTGCCCCACCTGCGACGTTTGCCAAACCAAGTCCTGCGTGAGGGACGGCGTAGAGAGCCCTGGAGAGTGCATCTACGATCCCATAAGCTCGTGCAACGCGGTCAGCGACAGCTGTTGTCCGGTGGGCTGCACGGCCGAAAACGATCCCGACTGCCGTTTCTTGACCCCAACCCCCGCTCCGACGGCGACGCCGATTCCTCCCGCGCCCTCGACTCCGGCGCCGGCGCCCAGGCCCGCGGAGACGCCGAGCGCCGTCACCGTCCCGGCGAAGGTATTCCTGGAAGGAAGCGGTTGCAGCCTCAACCTGGCCGCCGGCCGGCCCCAAGAATGGCTCATCATGGCCTTCCTGGGCGCCTTCTTGATCCTGCGAACCTGCAAGCGGTAAAATCCCCGGCCGCAGAATTTCCGGAAAATTTCAGGAAACGCGCCCCCCATTTTCTCTCGGAATTAAACCCAACATATCAACCATCAAGGAGACTCAATATGACGCCACCCGCACCCGCCGCTCAAATGAAACAAAACGATCACGTCGCCATGGCCCTCCAAGCGGAGTCCGCGGCCCAGGCCCGGTACAATGCCGTCGGAGCCGAGGCCAATCGTCGCCCATGAGCTGAAGGATCGCGCGCAAGCGGGAGATCCCGAGGCCAAGAAACAGCTCGAGACGGCCCAGGCGGAGCGGGAACGGGCGCAACAGGAGCTAAAGGCGGCGCAATCCCGGTTGGCGAGGGTCACCGGCGGTCAAGATCCGCATGCCCCGAAGGCTGCGCCGCGAGTCGCTTCGCAGAGGAAGCCGTCTTCTACGCACGCCCAAAAGACCGCCGCGACCGAAAGGCAGGACGCCACGCCTCGTCCCGCGACCGCGGCCAGTCGACCCGTCGGGGCATTCATCAGGGAAGTTCGGGTTCTCAAAACTTTAGAACCCCTAACCCCATTTAACGGAGAAAAGGCATTAGACCAGAAGGCGATCGACCGGATCCTCGGCAGCCTGATGGGCGAGGCCTCCAAGAACAACGCCGAGCATCTCCAAACTTTTGGCGGCGTGGAACTCTTTTTGTCTCCTAACAAAAAGCAATACGTCCCGAAAAAATAGCGGCCCGACGCCGCGGGGAGATTCCGGGTAGGAGAGAGCCAATGATTCCTTGGATTGTCGCCGGCGCCTTGGCGTCCTTATTCGCAGCGGGCTGCCAAGCGCGCCGGCGCGACATCCCCGAAGGGTTTCCGGAGGCCGACGACGAGCCCCCCTTCGTCCAACTCTCTCCCGACCCGCCGCCCGCGCCATGTCCCGGGGAAATGACCCCGGTCCGCGGCTTCTGCGTCGACAGGTACGAGGCCCACCTTTTGGCGGCCGACCGCATCCACCCCCACTACCTTCCGCCACCGCAGGCAGGTTATCGCGCCGCCTCCTCGGCCGGCGTGTTTCCGCAGGCCCATGTCAGCCGCGAAGAGGCCGAAGCCGCATGCGATCGCGCCGAAAAGAGATTGTGCACGCTTAACGAATGGCTGCTCGCCTGTCGAGGCCTGAGGGGTTCCGTCTATCCTTACGGAAATCGGGAAGCGCAGGGATACTGCAATTCGAGGAAGCCTCATTTGCCTTCGCTTCTTTTCGAAGGTTCGCCGGCGACTTGGAAGTACGAAGCGCATTTCAACAACCCGCGTCTCAACCAAACCCCCGGTTTTCTGGAAAAGACCGGGTTCCACGATCGTTGCACCAACGAATATGGAGTTTTCGACATGGTGGGAAACTTGCACGAATGGGTGGCCGACGCCGTCGACTCCCGACTGGAAGGCAAGTTTCGGCCCACCGAAGACGTGAGACGTAAAATCAAGGACAATTACGGCAATGGCATCTTTATGGGCGGGTTTTACAGCACCGGAGTCGAGCACGGCATGGGCTGCGGCTTCATCACCATCGGCCATGAACCGGCATACCGCGACTATTCCACGGGCTTCCGTTGCTGCAAGGACTTCGAGGCTCGACCGGAGGAAGGTGGGTGAGATCCGCCCGCTCCCGGAATCATTTTTGGGACTTTTTTCCCAAAGCCGGAAATGCGACATATGCCTCGCCGAATTTTAAGATGCATGAAAAAGGATTTTCCACATGACAGTCCCTGCCGAATCAGCCGTCAGAATTGAGCCCTGGCCCAGCGAAAAGCCCCTGACCATCGCGGTCGCCCTTGTATCTTTTGCTCTCTGGGGGACTTTGCTGCTCAGCATCATCGGATTGGTCTATGGGCTGATGATCGGGGTCTTCCTCTTCGTGGCCCACGTCATTTTTATCGCGCATGTGCGGGGCAACGCCGTGCGCCTCGGTCCGGATCAGTTTCCGGATCTTCACGCCTCGGTCGAGAGGCTTTCGCGGCGTTTCGGCTTTTCCGAGGCGCCCGAGGCCTACCTGATGCAAGCCGGGGGGACGCTCAACGCCTTCGCGACGCGCTTTTGGAAGGCCAATATCCTGATCCTCTACAGCGATTTGATCGAGGCCTGCGGCGACAATGTCGCCGCTCGCGACATGGTGGTGGCCCACGAGCTGGGGCACCTGAAGGAAGGCCATCTGAAGTGGTTCTGGTTTATGGCGCCCGGCCTCTTCTTTCCGTTCCTCGGCTCGGCGCTCTCCAGGGCGAGGGAATACACCTGCGATCGCTACGGACTGGCGGGCGCGGAAGGCAAGGCGGGCGCGCTTACCGGCCTGGCCATATTGGCCGCCGGCGCCCAGCGAGGCCCGAAAATCAATTTGGCGGCCATGGCTAGGCAGGTGTGGTCGCTCAACGCCGGGTGGATGACCATCGGAGAATGGCTGTCCTCGCACCCGCCGCTGGCGAAAAGAATGATCGCCCTGGACCCCGTCCTGCGACCCTCCGGAGATTACAGCGGCCGGGGCATTTTGCGCGCCCTCGGGATCCTTGCGGGGCTATACGGCATTCCGGTCGCGCTGGCGGTCCTCGTGGCGGTCGGCCTGGGACTCTCGCAGTTGCCGCGCCCACGGGCGAAGCCGGTCGAGGGCAAGATCGAATCCATCGACCACGGCCTCGCCGCCAAGCGCCGGATGGCGATCGAGGACATCCAGAAACTCGCGGAATTCCTGAAAACGGAGACCGAAGCCGGCAAGCCCTTGCCCTCGGACGCCTGGGAGCTCAATGCCCGCTACGAAAGCGCCCGCGGCATACCGGCCCCTCGCGACCCGTTTACCGGCCGCCCTTATCTTTTCTACGGTTTCGAGGACGGGGATTTTTGGATACGCTCGCCGCGCGCGCAGGTTTACTACAGCAAATCGGAAGGCTTCGAGGAATGAGCCCGGTGGTATCCAGTGAGGTTATTTCAAATCCCGTTCCGAGGCGGGAAACCAAATCGGCTGAGTTTTTTTGTTTGAGGAAACCTGCACGACCGCTTGGGAATAGAACGCGGGATATTCGAATAGTTTTGGGTTTCTGGCTGCCATCTCCTCCAATAGAGGAGAAAAGTGCCCGGGGAACCGGGCTTTTAAGAAAGTCATATTCCGTCGAGCTTGCATAGCCTTAGCTTCAGCGCTTAAATCGAAGAATTGCTCATAGAGGAGCGCCACCCTGTCATACCCCAAAACCATCATAGCATCATTTCGATGGCCCCAACCCCGTAGGCGCCTGATTAAACGTTGGTCCCATTCTCCATCGGAATTGAATTTTCGGATTTTTTCCACCAAACCCTTGTTCCAAGTACTGGGGCCATATTGACGATCCAACCTGAGAAGTTTGGTCCATTCGGACTGGGGCCCATCGAAAGGGTTCTCCAAAAAGAATAACACAGAGGATATCGTTTCCTGGTGAAGAACCATTTCAGAGCTTGACTTCCGTGCATCTTTCGCCTCACGGGGTATCCATGGAGCAGGGGCCGCTTCAGAACTTCCCTCCCATGTAATCTCAATCAATTTCTCTTCATCCAGTGAAAGTGGCGCGGAAACATCCGCCTCCGGCAACTTATCTTTTGATGGATTGGATAAAAATCCTTTTCTCATGAGAGTTTGGAATAGCGAACTCAAGCCTGTGGGGCCCAGGCTGCCCAAAACGATGAATTGCTTCTCCATTGGAAGAGCGTCTAATTTATTTAGGACCTCCTCGGGATGGCTTCGAGCCCATTCGCGCCAACCTTGAAGCCGTCCGCGCAATTCAGGGATCTTCGAGTTCTTCATCCACGGCGGTGTGACATTGCAGTGAGATTTCATGTCCAATATGCAGAAGAGCTCGATATTATCCGACAGCTCGTCGATCGTCTCGACAAGCCTTGTCAAGTCCTTTCGCCCTCCGAGAGACGCGATATTATGCAGCGGATCCGCAAGCACCTCGAGGGCCCAGTCAAGCCTCGGATCCGCCCCGAGCTCCGTCCAGCGAGTCATCGAAAAACGCTCTTCGTCCTCCATGTATTGAGCGATAAATGAATTTTTCCGACGGGAGTCCGGCACCACCCAATTTAAAAGCGAATCCCCTTGCCGATCGATATAAAACGAATACCCATGCCCCTCGATATCGCGCCGAATTTTTCCGAGATGGTACTCAAAAATTACCTTATCGGAATAAGAATCCCGGTTTCGACGGATCCATTCCTCCAAGGTGGAAAATGCCTCGGGCTTGGGCCTTGCCCCGATACGAGGCCGCATCGAGAGTCTGTTAACGCCGATCCTCGGGAAAAAACCTTCGCCATCTCCTTGCTTTTCTTTCCTGTAATAAGCGAGGGTCATCGTCAGCCCCGATAAAAGAGCTCCGCCACGCAAAAACCAAGGATTATCCCCAAACTTCGATTCCAGCCACCTAGGAACCTCCCCCGCTTCTTTAGCGAAACGTCGCCGTCGTAACGGCCGGTTTTCAACCGCGCTCGGACCTGCATCCCAGGCCACCGAGGAGGGAGGATAACTAAACAGCTTCGCCCCCCGCACCAAAGGCAAATGCCTGTTCGCCCCTTGGGACGCAGCGGGACCCGGATTTGGATTTTCCCAAAGGACCAATTCGCGCAGCGACACCGGCGATGGCGCGCCTTGCGCCTCCAAGAAGGCTTGGTAAATGGTGGCCGGATGGTAAAGCACGTCCATCCTGGGACGATTCCAGGTCCCCGCCGTCAGGTCCCAGGCCAAGTCTCGAGAAGGATTCAGGATGTCGAGGCTGATATGCCGGTCGTACAACGCCATGCCCAAGAGATATCCCTCGGGTATTCGCACCTTTCCATGGCTGAGCGCCGAAAGCCACAGGGCGAATCGATCTTGGCAGTTGGGGGCAACGCCGCCCTGCCCTTCGACGACGGCCGGCAATCCCTTGGTGCCGGTCGAATGTCGCTTGGCGAAGTCCCGATGGATCGCGACGGAAGCTTCGTCGATTTGAGCCAAACTATGGGTGTTTGCCGGGGCGCCTCCCAATACGTCTTGAAGTTCCCGGCTGAAGGGGTGAGGCGATTGATTCAGCAATCGGGCATAGTCCGACAACTTCTTTTGCCAGACCTGGGAGATCACCGCCAAGACCGGTTCGGGAACGGGCTGAGCCCCTAATTCGACGTGGACACGCCAAAGAAAATCCGCATAATCCGGCGAAGCTTTCGTCTCCTTCCAGCGACGCAGGGCCTCCGTCGCTTCGCTCACTAATCGATCCCGAGCCTCCCGGTCGAGGTCTCTGGCCGACGAGGGCCGACGGTTCGAGGACAAGACCTTCCTAGCCAAGCCGAGACCTGCTTGCATCAGAATCATTCGGAAGGCTTCTCCGGACAATCTTTCCCAAAAAGTGCCCTTATCCTCGGAACCTTCAACCAGGGCCATGGCTTGCTGCAGCGACGCGCCAAGGAGAGTTTGGGTGGACAATGAGCCGGCGTAATTGGCCGCCCTGAGTCCCCGAGCCGAGCCTCCCTGGGCCAATCGCGCCTGGATGGCCTGCTTTCCGACGCCCATCCTGCCGGCCGCCCGATCCCAAAGGCCCTGGCCGCCGTGGAAGGCGAGGCTCGTCAAGGTCAGCAATCCAACGTTCTTCAAGGAGAGATCCCTGTCCTGGTAAAGAGCCAGCTGGGACTCTTGGACCAACCCCTCGGAGGCGTAGCTGGCGATCCGCCCTCCGCCTTGGACGAGACGCCGACTCCAGGGCCCTCGAGCGGCCAGGGTTCGCAATAGAACGCTGGATTGGATCCCTTGCCGCACCAAATGGCCGACTCCCATGGTCAAAGGGAGCGTCATCGCCATCAAGACCACGTCGTCGATCCGATCATCCCAGAATTCCGACCGAACATTGAACATCCGTTCCGTCGGATTTTCCATATCCTCGAATATTTCCCAAGCCTCGCGAGCGATCGGATCCTGAATTTTTCCGGCGAGAAATCGCCCTTGCAAAACCGTATAGACCTTTCGCTCAATCTCATCGCGAACCCTCCCCGCCTCGGCCAGATCTGTAAGCCGATTCAGCTCGGCCTGCGACCCGCCTTCCGGGAATTCCCGATCGAAAAGCCCCAATCGCTCTCGCTCACCCTGGTCGAGGTCCGCTTCTGGCTTTTTTCGTAGAGAGAGGATTTCTTCTTTCCTCGCCTCGAAACTTTCCCGAACCTTTTGGAGGATTTCGTTCCGCTCGCTGGAGACTTGGGAACGGATCGCCTCGATTTCATCGGGTTTGATCCGTGAAAGGGCCTCTTGCGATTCTTTAGCGAACAGCCCCCGCAGGATATCTCCGGCCAGCGCATAGGAACCTTGGGAGGATTTTAATTCTTTGGCTTTATTCAAATCGGCTAGACGTCGGGGCGCGGCATCCTCTCGACGCCGCCACCCCGTCGAAATCGAGTCTTTCCAGAGAAAATGGAAGAGAGGATCGATATCCTCAATCGACTCGAAATGGGCAGCGATGGCCTGAAGGGACAAGGACCCCTCTAAGCCAGGGGACGCCTTCGACCCTTGGACCCAATCGCCGAGACCCTTAAGGCCCAGTGACGCAATCTGTCGCCGCAAATCCTCGGCATTTCTGGGTGGCGACAAATCGGTCGACTCATCGAAATCCTTGCCAGGCTTCAGCTCGCCCGGGACGAATTTGCCGTCCCTGATCCAGGCGAGGCGTTCTTGCCGTCCTGGCCGAAAGGAATATTTTTGCCCTTGGGCGTCGGTAAAAGAAACCGGCTGCCTGCCGATGACGACTTTCAAGTTGCCGGGCAATTGGGAAAGCTGCCGCAAATCGACATAGGGAAGCCCCCTTTCGACTCGCAAAAGGGCGGCGGCATCGTCTCCGCCCGCAGTGCCCGCACAATCCGAGAGCGCACTCGCGTCCTCGAGCAATTTCTTGGCGGCTTCCTCCAGGGTGTCGGCCTTGCCGGACTCCACATACATCGTCAGGACCTTCAAGAAAGCCTCGTTTAGCTCGCAAGTTTTGGCGGCCGCTCCGGAGCTTAACTTACCGGTCCGCTGCGACTGGAGGGCGCCGTTCTCGAAACGAAGCCGTTCCAGGTCGTGGAGACTCAGCTGGCGCAATAGAGCCGTCGCCTCCTCGCGCATGACGGCTCTCTCAGCGATTTCGGCGCCTTGAAGGCCCTGGTCAAGGGACCATTGTCCGGATAAATCCTTGAAACGCACGAGTTGCCGGCATGAGGACTCGATATGCCCTTCCAATAGGGAGATCTTCGCCCCGAAAAAGACGGCCTGCGGCGAGCTCTCCCCATGGGCGGCTTTGGCTTGCTCCAGCAAAACCCGATTTTGGCCGATCAGCCCCAGACGAAACAGTTCTTGGAGCAAGCCCAGCTGCTCTTCATAGGGCAACTTTAGGAAATCTTCGCTAGGTTGGAGCTTTTCCCCCTTATCCGATTTCGTCCGGAACCACTTCCGAACAATTTCAGCCCCTGAATCTTCAATATGGACGCTCAAACCTCGGACTTCATGGAGCAAGTTGTCGACGACGCTGGCCTTGGAATAAAACTCCAGCTTCTCGGAAAGGCGCGACAAAGACGCTCGATCGCCAAGCGCCTCGCGCAAGGCGATTTCCTGGGCCAAGATCGCGACCATCTCCGCGCTTTCGGCTCTTCCTTCAATCTCCTCGCGTCTCGAGGCCAGTTCTTCGGCTTTCCGCAAAAGGCATTCTTTGGACGCCTGCAGCTCGACCGAGGGAATATTTCTTGGATTGGCAGGCACCTGCTCGGCGAGCCAGGATGCCAGAAATGGTATCGCTTTACCCGGAATTTGGAGCCCAGATTTAGTTGCCGGCGCATTCTCCGAAGAATGCGGCAAGGAAAGTTCGTTCTCCAGGTTATTGGGGATTTTCCGGTCATGAACCTTCATCCCTTACGCAGTAGCAACTCTTATGCCATGCAAGGGCTGTACAAAAGCCCCCATTCTGGATTTTTTTGAATTTATTGAAACGGCTATTAGCGAACTCGCAAAAAAGTCAAAACCAATCCAACCTTGTGTCAAGAATGACTCAAGGGGTTTAGCCGGAAATATGGGGCGCTTAGCCTATCAATCACCGCCCGTTTCACGGCGACGCTATTCCTTCGCGCCGGCATCCAACAGGATCTTTTCGATCTCTTTATGCCCTCGAGTGCGAGCGTATTGCAGCGCGTCGGAGGTCGGCTTGGCCCCCTTGGACAGAAGGTATTTCACCATCTCGACCTTGCCCCGGCCCGCGGCCAAACCCAGCGCGGCCCCGCCCCCGGAGTTGACGTCCATTCCGGCGTCGAGGAAGAGCTGAACGGCGGTCTTGTCGCCTTCCCCGGCCGATTTGGCGAATTGCTGCTCGGTATACTGCAGGCCCATTTGCTGGAGGTCTTTCCGGGCGCTCAGCGCATCGGCGGCCTGGAGACCCCGTCCCGAGGAGAGAAAGACAGCCACCGTCAGGCACAACGTCGCGATGATTCGAATGCGTGGGAACATCATGTTACCTCCATGTAAGTGTCGTTGGTTCGGGATATATAGCAGGCAAATGCGTCATGGGCAATCCAGCCCATTCTTCAGGCAATTTTGCCAGCGCTTAAATTCGACCTGGATTAACCCGTCTTTGTCTTGGTCGTAGAAAAAATAAGCGACATCCTTGGGCTTGAGCCGGTAATTCATGCCGTCCCATTCATAGAGGTTCTTAACCCAAAGGAAGGGCCCGTGGTCGCTGGCAATCCAAAGGTCCCGATAGCCGTGGCGGGCGGATGACGAAACCTCGGAATAGGATCGGTTGCCGGAGTTCAGGCAGCTCGACTCGACGCAAGCGGCGGATCCAATCCTTTCGAATCCGCCGGCCGTGCCGTGTCGAAGGATCTGAACGGGACAATTTCCATGGGCCCCGCAGGAATCGCGGGGGCCGAAGACCAGCCATTCGGGCGCCCCCTTTCCGTCGAGATCGGCGGGCATGAACTGGAAATCCGCGAAGTCGCAACCCTCGATAGATTTATCGACCTTTCCGGAAGCGCCGCACAACAGGGGACGAGCCTTGGCAAACTCGCTACGGGAAAAAGCGCTTCCCGTGGGTGGGGAGGCAAGGCATGGGGCGGAACCGAGGGCGGCGGCCAATAGCGACAGAAATAATAATTTTTTTATCATACGATCCGACACTATAGCGCATTTTCGTTAAAACACCAGGTTAACCGCCCCGACTTTCCGCCAAGTCAGTCAGAGTCTCTTCGCCATCGATTTGGACTTTTCCCCATCGGAAAGCGCCTTGAGCTTAATGTTCTTCCTAATTTTTTCCAATGCGCCTTCCCTTAATTGCCGAATACGCTCTCTTGACAGTCCGACTTTTTGCCCTATTTCTTCCAAGGTGAGCTCAACCTCTCCTTCCAACCCGAAATACCACTTCAAAATCCGCGCCTCCCCGGGACTTAACCAAGCCAAGTACTCGGCCAACCTGGCCGATTCTGATCGATAAACCATCCCGTCCAAGGGGGTTTTCCGCTCGAGCGGAGGGGGAAATTCCGCGGCGATTTGAATCCCCGGCAATACCTTTTGATGCTCCAATCGCAGCCAAAGAAGGGTGTCAAATAAGGATTCCTCTCTGGAATTCTCCTCCGGGGAGACGTCGGCCTTTGACATTCGCGATGCCGAGAGGGATTGTCCCCATTCTTCTTGGACGGCACTCATCACGAACGGCAGGATGTTCTTTTCACGAACTCCGATACTCAACAAAAGTCGAGTCAAGATGCTGTAAAATTGATAGGGATTTCTTTCATAGACCTCGGGGCGTCGCCCGGACTGCAACCATTCGTTGAGGGGCACTAATTGCGAGCCGTCCGATAAATGCGCCTCCGCGAATTTATGGCGGCTATCCCGGCCCCGGCCCTCGAAAAAATCCCAATTATACGGCAAATTTCCCCCAAGCTTCACGGCGATCCAAAATCGCGACTCTCTCAGCAGACGCTCTTGAGAGGTCTTTCCCTCCCATTTCCAGCCCCGCTCCTCGAATACCGCCGGAGCCAATAAATTGTTGATGCGCGAAGGACTCCATCCGAGCCCTTTCAGCAAGGCCCTCAAACGGCGAAAATGGGAATTTGGCGAGTTCGCCTTGGTATATACCATTGGGAATCCGTCGACCCAATTTTGGAGATATCCAAACCCCCTTTTCCCGCCCTCGTTATTCGCGGCGTCCTCCGGAAGGACGCCCAGAAATTTCACCGCCACCTCCCTGCGGATCCAATACAGCATCCTTTCCTGGGCGGTCTTTGGCGAATAGTTCCAGCCCTGCCTGCTAAAAAAATGCTGGACCAGCTTTTCGCCCTGCGCCTCCAGTTTCCCGCGCTCCGGTCCTTCCACCGAGCGATCCTGCGATTTTTCCTCGAGTTGCATCACTGCACGCCGCCAGGCGCGCCGCCATTGCATGTCGGACCACCCAAGGGGGATCTCGTCAGGAGGGGATATCTCCGCCAACGCCTGCATATCCTCGAAAGAGACTTCATGCGTCGAAATCCGCCCCCGCAAGCCCCCGCCGGAGAAATACCTGAGATTCTTACTAAGGATCCGTTCCAATTCCGCAGAGGCTTGGTCCACCGCGCCGGCCGCGCTCAAATCCCGCCATGACTCCCGCCAGGCCAACAATTCGCGTTCGGCGCGGTCGTTCAGGCGCAGGCGGCCCCCGATCATTTCCTCGACGGCGGAATGCCAGGAATTCAACCAAACGGACGCCGCCCGTTCCCTGCCGCCCAGAAAATTGGATAATGCTGAAACATCTCTCATCCGCAATGGAAGCGCGCCCAGGGCGAAACCCGAAAGAATCTCGACGCCTACACCCGACGCTTCGGAAAGGGCGCTGACGCCGCCGGCTCTTTCCAAGACCGCCTTGAATTCCTGCCGCCATCCCTCCACCATCGGTATACCGACGAAGATCGGCGATACGGCGCCGCGCTTGACGGATTCTTCAAGATCTTTCCGCCTTTCTTGGCGCTCCCCATCCTCCTTGAGGAAGCGTTGCAGATTCCTTGAACTAACCTTGGGACCCGGGTAATCCACTAGGCCCAATAGCCGAGCAAGATTCGCGAAGGAACTGCGTCGATTCCAAGCGACCTCGAGAACGTAGAGATCGGGCTGCTCCCCGGAAGTCTTGCCCCAAGCCCGGCCGGTGCGTTGGGCATACAATTCCGGACTGGAAGTCTGGTAGGTATGAAAGACCGCATCTGCCCCCGTCGCGCGAAATCCCCTTCCGATGCGCTTGATCGACACAAGGGGGCCGCCATTTTCCCTCCATTCCCCCAGGGAGTCGAAGAACTCTTCGTCGCTCATTCGAGAATGGACGAGCCTCCCTACTTTATCCCCGAATCGCCTACCCAAAGCCTCTAAAAATAACTCGCCATGCCTGATAGTCGGGACGAAAACGAGGCTTTTGGGGCGGGATGCGTGGATTTTTTCGGCGTAGATCTCGGCAAGCGCCTCCGCATTTTCGCGGGTAGGCAGCCACCAGATCATCGCGCCTTCGGAGGAGCGTCCCTTCTCCTCGGAGGCCAGATCGACCGCGATCCTCTCGCCAATCATCTGGCGAATCGCTCCTAGCTCGATCGCTTCCGACAAGTTCATTTGGTGGCTGATATGGTACCCAGCCAAACCCGCTCCGGTCCCGGAAAGGCCTATGACAAGGCCCTTTCCCTCCCTCGGCACCAAGAAAGAGGCGCCCTCGCTCCGGCGAACCTCCCCCATCCCGAAATGCTCATAAATTTTTCGGAAGGTAGGCGCCTGCGTGGAATAAGCCTCGTCGTTGACCAATATCGCCGCCGATTCGGGAGAAAATTCCTCCAGGTGCCTGGATAGCGCCATGGCGCTTGCGACAATGAGGTTCTGCCGGGTTTCTTTGCAATCGGCGTCGAACCGGCCCACAGGCTCCTCGACGCGCCCCACTAAATCCTTCAATAGCTGGTCGGTGATGACGCGCGCCGAACTTAGGACGATAATGCGCGCTCGGGGGCCGAATTTCCGCCGGACTTGAGCGATGATAGGGCCTATTAAATAGCTCTTGCCGGTTTGCATGGGAGCGGCCAATCCCAACCAAGGCGCGGTCTCGCCCTGGATGTCGGATTCCAAGGCGCCCAGCATTCTCGACTGGTAACCGCGAAGGTTCCGGGCCTGAAGGCCTACTTCGACTTTACGTTCAGGCAATATTCCGCCATCGGGACCGATTCCTCCCGACCCGCCTGCCCCCACGGCCATCCATAGAGGCGACAACAGAGGCGACAACGCCGGATGCCTTGCAAGGGATTTCTTGCGGCCCTCATAGAAGCTTGCCCGAGCCCTTAACTCCAACTCGGCCTGGAACCTTGAAAGCCCCTTGCCAAGGAAATGGCGGCCAAGCTTGACACCGGCGCCCAAACTCAGCATGGCAGAAAGGGTTTCCGCCAACATCGTTGCCTTGTCGGTCCGGGGCCTTAGACCAAGGCTTTCCTCAAGAAGATGGGCCGCAAGCATGCCGAAAAACATCGCCCCCTGCGACAGCGCGAAGTTTAGCGAACGAACCAAAGCCGGGGGCAGCGCCTCGGCAGGAATCCGGCGAGCCAGCAAGGTCCCGGTGATGCCGAATACCTTGAGGGCGCCCAAAGTCATCGCCGAGGCGGCCAAATCACGTGCGAAGCCGAGTTCTTGGCCTTGATTTTCCCCGTCGATTGACCGCAGCCCCCGACCGCTCAAGGTAAAAGCCGGGACCTCCGCGGCAAAACCGATCAGGCCAGCGACCGCCTTCGCGCCCCGGCCGCGGGTGAGCCACGAGGCCCTTGAGGACGAGATCAATCGCCCTAAAGACGCGCTTCGCGCCAGTCCGTAAACCACGGAACCCAGCATCATGGGCGCGATTTTTCTGGGGTCGCAGGCGTCGGAGACGAAGCGGTTTAATAAAAACTCGATGCGGGAACCGACATCTTCGGCTCCCTGGAGGCTTTTCAGGTTCGAGGCGGCCGCGAGTTTCGAGGCCGGATCTTCGGAGAGTTCGGCAACCGCTTGATAGACTCTTGCGGCCGCATCGATCTTGCCTTTGGATTGAAGACGGCGGCCGAAATTAACAAGGCCTTGACCCCGCAAATGCGGGTCGTCCTCCCGTTGAAGGGACAGTATCTCCCTGTTTTCTTCCGGTGAGAAACGGCATGCCTCCCCGTTGCCCTCTTTGCGATGAGAACCTAAGACAGATTCCCAAAGGGAGTTATTCGGCTCGATATCTGAAGCGCCCCCGGCTGGGCGCCGAGGAGGGGAGAAAATTTCCATGACGGCTCACCCGAACGGGTCTCTCAGACGGATTTTTCCGACGTCGTCGCAAGGGCGCCGCCGGAAATCCGCGTGATTGACTTTTTAGCGCCTTCTTCGGACGGCATAGGCGAGCGCCAGGCTTGCAAGCCCAGCCCAGGCGAAAAGGCCGCCCGAGGAGACCGGGCTCGAGAGGCTGCACCCTAAGGTTCCGCTACCCTCAAGGAACGACGAGGCTCCGCCATTTCCATTGGAGGCGGGCGGCAGATTTTCGCCCGGATTCGGGGTCGGGTTGCTCTGGCAGGCGTTGTAGAGGATCTCGCTTTCGCACTGGCCCAGGGCCAGGTTGCAGCTATCCGCGGTGCAGGGATTGCCGTCGTCGCAGTCCGAATTTTGGCTGCAGGCGCAGCTAGACATATCGGATTCACAGGCGCCTGTTTCCGGGTTGCAGGCGTCGACGGAACAATCGAGCCCATCGTCGCAGGTCGGGGCGACGCCGGATTCGCAGCTACGCTGGTTACTGCAGGTCTCCTGCCCGTTGCAGGCGTCGCCGTCGTCGCAATCCTCGTCCTGGAAGCAATCCGGCTGGGGGGGAGCGCAACGGCAACCTTGGCAGGTCTCGCCTTCGGCTTCGCATTCCCCTAAGCCTTCCTCCCCGCACTCCTCTCCATCGTTGATATCCCCGTCTCCGCAGGTGGGAGGCGGACCGCAATCCTGAGGACAAGTCTCGGGAGTTTCGCCGTCCTCAGGGTCGCAAGTCCCGTCCCCGCAAAAGCACCCGAAATCCGGGTCACCGTGGTTGGTGTGCCCTTGCTGCTGGCCCTGGTCATTGGTGCAGATGGTATCGAAAGGATTGTCCGGACTCGAGGTCTCGTGACAAAAACAAACATTGGCTTGAGCCCATCCTTGTTTGGCGAATACGGTCAACGAAAACACGATAACGGCAAGGAAAAGGAAGATGAGATTTTTATTTTTCATTTGGGGCCTCTCCTTAGTAGAGCTTTTGGAGAGGGCTATAAGCAAAATAGATGCCAAAAAAATTTTTATAAAATAGATCGGTTACGGTTTAAACGGACTTTAGGTGGACAAGAATTTGAAGGTAAATTTTCGCTATTATTTCAATTTTGACACTTTCCTACCCTCTCTAGACCATCCGCTTGGCCTGCGGGCGGCTGAGCGTGGTCCGCTGAGGGGGTAATTCGCTCGCGATGTCGCCGCCGGGAGCGGAATCCTTTTCAACCTCCGCCAGGCGGTTCAGCTTTAGATTTGCAAACTTGGCAAAAATTTCGGCGGAATTTTCTGCAAGGCTTTCAGCGGAATAAAAAAGGCAAGGGGGCGGAATTTCCCAGCCCCCTTGCCAATTTTTCGCAACAGGAAACTAGTAAGTAATCGATCCCAGGGGACAAAACGGCAGATCCCTCAGGTTCCCAGCCTGGTCGACTTCGAGAAGCACTTGCAGCGCGGGAATTGAACAAATTTGAGGATCCCCGCCGACCACGTAATTGGCGGGCAGATAGGCCTCCTGCCCCACATAGTCGGGATATAGGAACAACGAGGAGTAGGTGTTGAGCCCCATATTCACGAATTGGGCGCCGGGTCCGTTGCATGTGACCGACTGCACGCCCGACCATTCCGCGTTTGAGATATACCGAACCTCGTTGGCATTCTGCACATTGGTGTGGCAAGGAGGCACCACGATGCCGGTGCTGATGGCCGTCGTGTCGAAGATGTTGTTTCCGACGGTGATGGCCGTGGCCAGCTGGTTTATGGAATCCCCCACATAAACATCGCTGTCCCCGATGTTATCGTAGAAGGTATTGTGGTAGACTTCGGCGGCCTCGGCGCCCTCCATGAAGATTGACGCCCCCACCCGGCTATACTCCTGCCCGTAATCGACCAGCGAGCCCCAACCGGCGGAGAAACTGTAAGGCGCCTTGGCGTACAGCTCCCGCGTCTCGTTTTGCTTGAAGGTGTTGTTCACGATGGTTGAGTTGACGCTCGGAGCCAGTATGGCGATGGCTCCGCCCGGTCCCCCGGCCTGGTTGCGCTTGAAGGTATTTTGGTAAATTTTCGCGATTTGGCCGCGGAGGGCCACCGTCCCGGCGAATATCGTGGCGACGTTGCCGTTCGCGGGATCCCGCTTTCCGCTGACCTGCTGGTTCCCAAGAAAATGCGAACGGTGGATCGCCAACGCATGGCCGTTGCTGGCGACGCTGATCGCCGCCCCGTCGCCGACCGCGATATTTCCCCAGAAGAAGCTGTTATTCAGGTCAAGCCCGCAAGCGACGTTCAGGGCGCCGCCGCCGTCGGTTTCATGGAGGCCGCTCTTGGCCCAGGCGACATTGTCTTCGAAATAGCCCTTGACGATGCGCAGCTGGTAGGCGGGATCGCCGCCCGCGCAAGCGATCGCCCCGCCGCCCCCTTCTTCAGCCAGGTTTTTTTCGAAAACCGCGAAGCCTTTCTTATCGACCTTTCCGTCCAGGTCCCCCATCAACAGGTCGCCGACGATATAGGTCCTAGCCGCGCTCGTATGGATCGCCCCGCCTGCATGGGTCCCGCCGGAACCGGCGTCGGAGGAGGCGCGATTTCTCAAGAATTTGCTTTTGCGAATTTCGACCTCGGTATCGCTACCCGAGGCGTCGAGAGCGCCTCCCTGCGTGGCCAAGTTGTCCTCGAAAATCGAATCCACAATCCCTAGATTACCCGCGGTGATACGAATTGCACCGCCGGCTCCGGAGGTCCTGCCATTGGCGAACCTCATGTTGTAAAAATACACGCTCGAATTGGAGGCCATTTGAACGAACATATTGGTGGCGTTATTTCCGTTAAGCGTGGTCTTGCTGATTTTGTCGCCGAAGACCGACACGATCCTGCCATTGGTAATGCGGGCGCTATCGACTAGGGTTACCATGGGAACCTGAAAGGTCACCGTGTGCTCGATCGGGTCGTCGTCTCCCCCGGGAACCGGTTGGCAATCCTGGTAAAAAGGCGCTCCCGGGATGCCGTAGTTGTCGATATTGTTAAACACCTTACGGAAGGTGCAACCGGCGCTGGCGGGATCGGAAAGATTGGTGCTGTCGCCGGGCTTATCGACGATCCACTGCTTGGCCGCCGCCTCGCCGGACAAGGCGCTCAGGGCTAGAAAAGTAGTTGCCGCAAGGACAAAGCCTCCGCCCTTCTTAAAGATTCTCCCCGATGATCTTTGAAACCGGCTTAGGAACAAGCATTTCTGCACGTTGGTCTCCTTTTCCGCCTGCTTGGCAGGCATTAGTGGATTAGACTCCACCCGAGAAGGTTTCTCAGGTGAAATTCAAGGAGGTAGGAACGGCGTCACAAAAGACGCCTAAGCCACCGCGCCGGACTTCTAGCAGTCTGCGGATTCATGGATACCGTTCCAGCGCAATATTGAGAGGATTGTTCTCGATCTAAGACGTCGAGACATGTGAAAACGACGGCCTTGGCTCCTTACCCGTTTAATCTATAGAACCTTAGGGGCAAACTACAGCAAGTGCCGTGCCATACGAGAAAGCCCGAAAAATCGGGCAGAAATGGGTGTGGTCTTTGTTCGCTTTGAACTGTTTGTATTATTTTTTCAATTTATTCATCGCCGTGCCAAATTATCCAAAGCCGTGGAAAAAATTAGCCAGCGACATTAAAGAAATAATCCGCCTTCAACCTCACGGCCTCGGCCCAATTGGGGTCGGCGGAATAGTCTTCTTCCGCGACCAAATACAGCCATGGCGCGTCCCTGTCCGTGGGGAGTTGGCCGCTCTTTAATTTCTCCACCCCGCCCTTCCAAGAACTCTCCCCCAAGGCCTCCTCCAGTCGTCTCAACGACTCCTCCGCTGCCAAAATGCATCCCACCGCCTTCAACTGCTCCAGGCTTGCCAAAAACTCCGCTATCTCAGGATTTAACATCGGCCTAATCCTCTTCTTTTTGACTCTTTACATATTCCTTGATGAACTCAGCCATAAGCACTGGCAACTTCTCAGGATTTTTCTCTGTCAAATACACCGGAAAGTTCCGCCGCACCGTCTCCATCCCTTCCCCTATCCCTATCCCCACCACGATCACACCTTCCTTCGCCGCCTGTTCGCACAAGGTCCGAATCTCCGGCCCCTCTTCATGCGTCTCTTCCCCGTCCGTCAACACAAACAAAAACTCCCGCTCCCGGCTGTCCTTCTTCCGCTCCGCCATGATTCGCTTCAAAGAACCCGTTATCCCGCCTCGTAGGTTGGTCCCGCCCCCTCCCCAGGTGTCCAACACCATCTGGTTGAACAGGGCATTACGCTCCCCGGCCGTCTTCACTCCCTTCTCGAAGCCCTTGATCGGTATATACCCGTTATGGAAGGCGTCCAGGCTGTACGGCAAGTTCAACCGCTCGAATACGTCCATGAACAGCGCCGCCAAGCCCAAGCCCCCGCGCTGCCGCTCCCCCTTGTCCGCCATGCTCCCGCTCGCATCCAGCAACAGGCTAAACCGATAGTCCTTCCCCGTCGCCTCCGTCTTCCGCTTAAAGACATTTAATCGCGTCGTCATCCCGTGGATCGCCTTCACCGCCCGCATCACGTCAATCTTCGAGCCGCTCGTGAAATGCCCCTCGTATTCGAAGTCCGTGTTCGGCTTCAGCAGCTGGTCGAATACCTGGAATACGCGGTTCGGAAGCTGGCCCAATCCCCCCAAGGCCTTCGAGTACTCCTGCTTCGAGATCGCCTCCTGATGCCTTCGGTTGTCCTCATAACGCCCGTCCAAAAAGTCCTCCAGGCGGTCCGAACCCTTGCGTCCTTCCTTCTTGGGCCTTCCGCTCCCTTCCCCGACGGGCTTCCCCTCTTGTTGGCCCGCTTCCCCCTCGGGATCCCCATAGATCTCGCGCGCCTGGCCCTGCTGGTCCCCGCGCGTCCCCTTCGGCGCGTGCGCGTCCGCGATTCGCTTCGCGCGCTCCTCCAACAACTTCTTCGCCTTTTCCGACAGGTCCCGGGGGTCGATCGTGCCCCTTCCGCTTCCCCGACCCGAACCCCTCCCTTCTTGCCCCTCCTCCCCGGACTTCGCCGCCTCCTCCAGCCGCTTCTCCACCTCTTTCAGGCTCTCTTGATACAGCCGCTCGTAGATCGGCAAAATCTCTCCCTTCAGTATCTCTTCAAACTTGGCGAAATCCGCCTGGACTTGGGCCTCTTCCGGATTGTCCTCCTTAGGGCGGCTTTTCATCGCCTTTTCGATATGCGGCAAGGCCTCCCTTAAAGCCGGACCCACTAGCGCGTCACCGTCCCACGGGCTCTCCCCTCCGTAGACCTTCGACATCACCGCCTGCAAAAAGGCCTCATGCGGCAACAGCTTGGGAAGCCGCTCCGTCGGTACCTTCTTGTAGCTTTCGTAATAATACCCCTTCAAAAAACCCAAATACGTTTCCCTGCGTCCCGGCGCGCGGTCCATCGCACGGGCGTTGACCCGTAGGTCCTCCACGACGTTCAACAAGGATCGCAATTTCTCGCTCCGGAAAAAATACCCCGTCCCGATTCGGGTGATGTCCGCATGCCCGCCCTCGTGCTGGGCCACCGTCAGCATGTCTTCGACGCCGTATTTCAGCAAAAAGTCCGGGCCCACTCGAAACACGCGCGGCTCGTCTAACTGCATCGACGCCGTCTCCGTGTTCAAATCGATCTCCAGGGTGATTTTTCCCGTCCGGCCCATCGACGCCGCCGCGCCCAACAGCCGGTTCTTCAAGCCCGCGAATCGGCTTTCCAACTCGCGAACCGTTTCCTCCGGAACTTTCCCCTCCAGGCCAGCCTTACGGAGCTTGTCCCGCACGGGGTTGTCGAAGGTCTCCAGGCGCCGCGGGGAGGAAGCGACCTTCGGCGTAAACCCGAACACCCCTCGCACGGCCCCCTTCCCCTTCGCGGGCGCGAAGGGCGAGCCGGAGGGAGTCGCGGGGTTAAAAGATGCCCCCTTGGCTTCGTCTCCCTCGGCCTTAGCTCGCAGCGGACCCTCAGGCGCCTTCTCCGCCCCCGTGCTGAAACCCAATAACCGATCGAGCTCTTCCGCCTTGAACTCGAAGTCCATGTAGATCTCGTGAGTTCTCGATCTTAAGGCCTCCGATTGCAGGTTTACCCCCGCGTACCCATAGGTATTGCTCGCCAGGATCAGCCGAAAATCCTTCGGCCTCTGAATAAACTCCGCCTTCCCCGCCTCGTTCTGGACCCATATCCCCCCGTCCCTGTCCAAGAGGCTGTTCAACTCCTCCAATACGTCCGGCCTCGCGAAGGCCGCCTCGTCCAAGATGCAGCTCACAGGCTTCCCGCTTCGATCCTTCAAGGCCCTCACCAGCGGCGACGGAACCTGCTTGAAGCCCAACTTCTCCGCCCCGTCGCTCAGGTGGACCACCGTCGGCTTCATCTCCCCCTTCAGCTGTCCCTCGTCCGTCTGCGGCGTCAGCGTGTCCTCGTACACCTCTGCCCCCATCAGCTCCGACGCGAAGGCCGCCAGCTTCGTCTTCCCCGTCCCTGCAGGACCCTTCAGCCAGGGGTGATAGCCCTCCTTCAGCGAACCCAATAAACTCCTCAAAAACCGCGCGCTCGTCGGTATGTCCACGATCCCGTGCTCTCTCGCCAAGGCCTCCCCTCGCTTCGGGTCGATCCCATATTCCAGGTAGACATCCTTCAGGCTGGCATGCCCTTGCGAGGCCTGGAAGGCTGCCACGTCCTCCGCACTAATCTTAACCCCCTGGTACTCGTAGTTCTGGACGGCATCGAAGAACACCTCTCGATCCTTGGGGTGCAGCGATACCCCTACCCGGTCGTACATCGCCTGCAATACCTGTTGCGCCGTCGGCTCCTCCATCCCCTTAAAACCCTCCGCTAGCCTCATCAAATGCCGCAAATTCCAGACATAGCCCTCCCCCTCCCCGCCTATCGCTCGGGACTCCATCTTCCGTGCCATGTCCTGATAGAATCTGACCAAGGTCCCGGGAATCTCTCGCTTCTCTTCCCTTGCGAATTCAGGGTTTCTTCCCCTCAGCAGGGCCGTCAGCTCGATGTCCGTATACGCGGGGGCGTCGATCTCGATCGCACGGCTCTTCAGGGCCGCATTCAGGTCCTTGCGCCCGGGGCCTTCCGGATTCTGAGTCCCGATCATCCTAAAATTGGGATGGATTTCTCTTCGCTCTGTCTTCCCAGTCGCCGGATTGTAGTAATCGAAGCTCTTGTTCACGTCCGCCAGGATGCTGAACAGGAAGGCCAGGTTTCCCGGCTTCGCCAGGTTGATCTCGTTGAAGATGAAGAGTTTCCCCTGAATCAGGGCGTCCGCCAAGGGTCCGTCCGTGATCGTGAACTTCGTCGTCCCGTTCGACACCACCCCGATCCGCTGCATCATCTCTTCTTGGCTCGTGCTGCGGTTCGCGTTGAATACCACCGTATCCCAGCCCAAGACCTTCCCCAAGTACCGACCGACCTCGCTCTTCCCGCTGGCCGGAGGTCCCGATAACAGCGCGAATCGATTGATTGTCAGGGCTTGGGTTAACCGATCCAACAGCTGATGCGCCGTCACTAGTGTCGGATCGAAGTTATCATCAGACGACAACGAGTCCTCTGACGCAAACTTCGACTGCGTTGCGTGGAGCTTTTCTCCCAAAACTTGCAAATGCCTGGGAAGATCCGTTACATCTCCCTTTAAAGGCGAAATCCGAGCAGCGGAATCCACTGAGTTATTTTTTAATTCTTCAACTCGACCTTGAATCGCTTTAAACTTCGCAAAAACCTCGTCTCGATAAGCTCGTCCCTGCGGATGAACCTGCCCCAGAAGCTGGATCCACTTATCCCGATCTTCCCTGGAGATCTCTTCCATAAGCTCACGATAAATTTCCGATGAAATTCGGGGATTCGATACGATTCGGCCATAGGCTTTGGCTTTGACTTTGGCACTTGAGCCAACACCCGATTCCCTAACCGCTTCGATTAAGAACTTTAGCTGCGCCTCGTTAAGGTTGGGATTCGATCCAATCTGGCTATAGGCTACGGCTTTGTCAGATGAGCCAGCCTCCCATTCCCTCACCACCTCGATTAAGGATTGAAGCTGCGCCTCGTTAAGGTTGGGATTCGATCCAATCTGGCTATAGGCTACGGCTTTGTCAGATGGGCCAACCCCCGACTCCCTAACCGCCTCGATTATGGACTTAAGCTGCGCCTCGTTAAGGTTGGGATTCGATCCAATCTGGCTATAGGCTTTGGTTTTTTCATATGGGCCAACCCCCGACTCCCTAACCGCCTCGATTATGGACTTAAGCTGCGCCTCGTTAAGGTTGGGATTCGATCCAAT
>JAANMU010000151.1_pt1 | contig 87712 bp, 77 predicted proteins | sample 7279701 | NCBI WGS metagenome assembly JAANMU01 (sample SAMN14094539, study PRJNA606508) | bioreactor metagenome | isolation source: A lab-scale SPAN reactor treating ammonium-rich wastewater day 57 | place: Ireland: Galway | collected 2017-03-13 | reverse complement strand
CGCTGGACCGCCGCCCGTTTGGACGAGGAACTGCGGATTCTGGAGCGCTTGGTGAATGATCTCGTCGCGCTGCTGCTTGCCGTTGCCTTGAGCCAATTGCGCTACGGGGTTGGTTTCGGCGGCATTCTTCAACTCGCCGTTGAGCCCATCGGTAAGCATGGTGATCGTAGCGCCGACAATCTCCAAATGACTGAACTCCTCGGTGGCGACGTCCATGAGCAGGTCGTACACGTCGGGGTGCGGCCGCCGGGCGGCGAACGCCTGAACGAAGTATTGCATGGCCGCTTTCAACTCACCGTTGCCGCCGCCAAATTGCTCCAAGAGCAGGGCCGCAAACCGCGGGTCGGGACGCGAGACACGCGCGTTGAATTGCAATTCCTTGACGTGGTGGAACATGACCAATTCTCCATAAGGGCGCGCACCGGCACGCCGCCGCCGTGCCCCGGCAGCTTTGTATTCGTGTCGGCAGGAGGTAACCTGGGGTGCAAGGACCATGCCGTACCACGGCAAATTGGGCATGTTGCCCAGAGCTTTGATTTCCTCCCCTCTTTTCGGCGTGGCCCGCTCCACCGCAGACAGACGGCGCGTTGCTGACTACTCTGGAGCGATACGAGCCCATCTTCTCAAAGGCCACTCAACATGTCGCAGCTCACGCCGTTTTACGAGCAAGTCCAATCGCATTACGACCTTTCCAACGATTTCTTCGCGCTGTTTCTCGATCCTAGTCGGACGTACAGTTGCGCGTACTTTGAGCGTGACGACATGACGCTGGAAGAGGCGCAATTGGCCAAGATCGACCTCTCGCTTGGCAAATGCGATCTGCGGCCGGGAATGCGGCTGTTAGACATCGGCTGCGGGTGGGGCGCCACCGTGCGCCGCGCCGCCGAAAAGTATGGCGTCCACGCAATTGGCCTGACGCTCAGCGGAAATCAATGCGAGCATGTGGCGAAGTCACTGGAAGTACGTCCCCCAGCCGCGGGCCGCGCCGAGGTGCGTTTGCAAGGTTGGGAGGAGTTCGATGAACCGGTGGACCGGATTGTGAGCATCGGGGCATTTGAGCACTTCCGCGTAGAGCGGTACTTGGAGTTCTTCACCCGCTGCCGCCGCCTCTTGCCGGCCGACGGGCGGATGCTGCTGCACACGATCCTGGTTTACCTGCCAATGACCTTGCAAACGCGCGGCATTCCCCTGAAGTACGAGGACGTACTGTTCTTCAAGTTCGTGAATCGCGAAATCTTTCCCGGCGGGCAGTTATGCGAGCCGCGGACGGTCATCGACTACGCGCAGGGGGCCGGTTTTCGCGTGGAGCAAACGCAAACGCTCCAGTTGCACTACGCGCGAACGCTCGATCAGTGGGCGGCCAACTTGCAAGCTCGACGCGAGGAAGCTATCGCCCTGACCGACGAGACTGTCTATCACCGCTATATGCGATACCTGACCGGCTGCGCTCGATACTTTCGCTCGGGCCACGTCGATGTGATGCAGTTCACCCTTTCCGTGGCGCCCGGTGCGCGGGGATGAGCAATGGGGAGGGCGATCGCGCCACGCGCACGCCCTCGGGCGCAAGAAAACGGCCGTCGATCGACGGCCGGCGTTGTTTTGGTTTTCGCCTGCAAAGACGGCGGGTGGTCAACCCATGCGATCTTTCAGGGAGCGACGTTCGGCCCGTAGCCGCGCGCGGCGCTTGACGTCGCTCGGCTTCTCATAGTACTTGCGACGCCGCATTTCTTTCTTCAGCCCGCTCCGCATAACCAGCTTTCCGAACCGGCGGACGGCGTCTTGAACGGACTCTTTGTCGCGAACGATAACCTTAACCACTGTCCCTCCTTCTGTAAAAAGGCGTTGTGAAGTAAATAGAGATAGCCCAGAATTATGGCGTATTTTCGGCCACAATCCAAGACCTGTCGCCGCTTGGCGTGCCATTTTCCCGTGAGGGCAGGCTTCCAGCCTGCCAAATGGACCGAAATTGGCAGGCAAAATCAGTAGTTCCACATTTTGAAGCACCACACTTTGAAGTCATAGTTCACTGCCAAGGCGCGGCGCCAAAATCACCAGCGGACGGAATATCTCAAAATTTGGAACTCCTGAAGATGCCTGTCCCACGGAAGGAAGGACTATCTCGAGCAGGCTTGCCCGATTACGGCGACAACATACTTTAGCCCTGTCTTTAACTAATCGGCAAACAAACGGTTTACCCCCCATTTCTGTTATGCGAATTGTGCTTTGTTACCCAGTCGAAGAGCGCCATCTGGCCCAAATCGCCGCTGTGGCGCCCGACGCCGAGATTGTGGATGCCGGGCAGGAACACATCGCCAAAGAGATCCTTGAAGCCGACGTATTTTGTGGCCATGCCAAGACTTACGTTCCGTGGGAAGAAACCGTGGCGCGCGGCCGACTGCGGTGGATCCAGTCCTCCGCAGCGGGAATGGACCATTGTCTGGTTCCGCCGGTCGTCGCCTCCGATATTCTTGTCACCAGCGCCTCGGGGTTGTTCGCCAACCAGGTGGCCGAGCAGACGCTGGCGCTTTTGCTCGGAATTCTGCGCGGCCTGCCGACATTTTTTCAGGCCATGCTGCGCAAGGAGTTTATTCGTCGTCCAACCCGCGATTTGCACGGCGCCACGGTGGGGCTGGTGGGCCTGGGCGGCAACGGGCGGCGAATCGCCGAAGTGCTAGCGCCCTTTCGGACCCGCATCCTGGCCACCGACCTGTTTCCGCGCGACAAGCCGGCTCACGTAGAGGAGCTATGGCCCGCGGAGCGGCTGCCCGAGCTTCTGCCTCTGGTGGATGTGCTGATCCTGACCGTGCCGCTCAACACGCACACGGCCGGGATGATTGGCGAGCCGGAATTCTCGCAAATGCGGCGTGGCTCGTTGCTGATCAACGTCGCCCGGGGACCCGTGGTGGTGGAGAAAGACTTGGTGGCCGCGTTAGAGTCGGGCCATTTGGCGGGCGCCGGGCTAGACGTGACCGAGGTCGAGCCGCTTCCGACAACCAGCCGGTTGTGGGATTTGCCACAGGTGATGATTACGCCGCACGTCGGCGCGCAATCAGCCCGCCGCTACGACGACGCGACCCGCCTCTTCTGCGAGAACCTGCGGCGCTACCTGGCGGGCGAGACGCTGTTCAACGAGGTTGACAAACAGTTAGGCTTCCCCACCCACGGTCTCAGGTACGGCAATTGGGGCCTGCCCGACGACTGAGCCAAATGCGAACGCGAAATAAAAGAACGCCGCAACACGCAAGGAAGTAGCCGGAGACTAACAGTCTCCGGAATTTCCTCTGAGCAACCAAGATGGTTGGAAGTTGCGGCGTGGCAACCCTCCGGAGACTGTTCGTCTCCGGCTATTGCTTTTGACGTTGCACGGCGCGATGAAAAATCGCTTCTTGAGAAAATTTGCCGAGTGCCGCTTTGTAACGTACAGTTTTCAAACCGGACAAGGCGTTTCTCATCTTGGCCGGTTTCACGCTGTTTCGCTTGATTCCTTGGCGACGCACGTCGCCGCCAGCAGAAAGCGAGTGTGGACCATGAAAGCTATTCGCAGATTCCTGCGAAGCGAAGACGGTCCGACAGCGGTGGAGTATGCGGTGATGCTGGCCCTGATCATGTTAGCTTGCATGAGCGCCGTGGTAACCCTGGTGCAGCAAACGGAGGCAAGTTACAACCACTCGGCCACCGAGATTAACAACGCTATTACTACCGCTCGCGGCAGTTAACCGAGCAATCGGCCCACCTGTCGTTCGTCATCGCCCACCGCTGGCGACTCACCAGTTTCCCGCTGTTCTTCGGAACCAGGCGCCGGTGCGTTCGCCAGCGGTGTTTTTTTTCTTGGAGCCGAAAATCGAAAGTCAGGAGGGCAATAGCCGGCGGCAAACGTGCCGCCGGAAGGACGGCGGGCCTTAAAAAGCTTGCACCAGCGGGGCGAACAACGAAAACGGAAATGAATTTCCGCACTCCAAAGGTGAGTTACGCCAGGCCAGCTAACTTGGCGGTCGTGGCGTAATCGCGCGTCCCCGCGTAGCCGCCCAAAGCCGTAACACAGCAGGCGGCGGTGGCGGCCCCAAGGCGTCCTGCCTCTTCGAGGGCTAGCCCCTTGAGCAATCCCGCGACCAGGCCGGCATAGAAGCAATCGCCGGCGCCGGTGGTGTCCAGCACGTCGCCCGGCGGCTGGCATACGCCGATGTCGAGAAACTCGCCATCGCGAGGCGAGAGCAACACGCCCCGGCTGCCCAGCTTGACGCCCACCAGCTCCGTCGCGCCGCAAACGCGGTAGGCGGCCACCATGTCTCTTGGGTCCTCGGCGCCGGTTTGCTGCTGGGCCTCGGCATAAGAGGGAACATAAGCATCCACGTGCGGCAGGATGCGCCGCAGCGGCTCGATGGCGCCGCCCGAACCGGCGTCCTCGAACGCGATCCGGCATCCGGTGGCGCGAATCTGCCGCAGCGCCTCGGGCAAGTCGGGCCCCAACTCGGGCAGCAGCGAGTAATACCCCAGCAGCAACCAGCGCGTGCGGCGCCAGAGGTCCAATGCATCGAGCAGCCGCCCGGCCGTCAGCCGCGCACAGGCGCCGGGATAGTGAAAGAAGCTGCGTTCGCCGGACGGATCGACCATCGCCACGGTGGTGCTGGTCGAATCGGTGGGATCAACCACCAGATGATCGCCGATGTTTTCCTGGCGATAAATGTCGCGCAGCATGGCAGCCCAGGCGTCGTCGCCCACCGCGCCGAACACGCCGACCCGCAGCCCCAACCGCGCCAGCGCTACGCCCGCGTTGGTGCAAACACCGCCGCCGCTGAGGATCAGCGGCTCTGACACGTGCAGCACGCCCCCGCCGATGGGCGCGTTCAAATCGACCGGCCGGCAAACCAGGTCCAGCACGCAGGTGCCAGCCACAACGCAATCATAAGAGGCGGTCATCAACAATTCCTCTCGTCCCATGCTTCACCGCTCGGAAGGCCCGTGAAGAGCCTCCGTTGCTGATTGACGAAGCGGTCGATTATGTCACATTCGCCGCCGATCGTACAACGACGTCATGCCCAAGATGTTACAATCCAGGACGTCTTCCTGGCTTCGAATTTTCATGAACCGTGAAGGGGCGGCGCATGTCGCACGAAATCGAGTTCACCGAGGGGCACGCTCCCCCGTTGTGTCCGTACTGCGAAGTCGAGTTGACGCACGTTGAGTTCCTCCGGCAGAAGTTATCGTTCGGGTTTATGAGTGGGTTTACTTGGGTGGTTTTGCTTTCGTGTCCCCACTGCCGTAAAGTGTTGGGAACGCAATCGTGAGATTAAAACGCGCGGGGCCTATTCTCTCCACCGGTGAAAGGAGTTGATTTTATGACCTACATCGCCACCATCAAGTTCACTGCGCAAGGGTTGGCCAACGTCCGCGACACCGTCCAGCGGTCCACCGCCTTTAAGAACGCCGCCAAGAAGATGGGCGTCAAGGTGCAAGCGGTTTACTGGGCGCTTGGGCCCTTCGACGGCCTGATCGTGTTCGAGGCGCCCGACGAGGAAGCCGCCACTGCGGCCATGCTGCACCTGACTTCGCAAGGCTTCGTCCAGACGCAAACCTCGCGGGCGTTCAAAGCGTCAGAGGTGGAAGCTGTCTTGGCCAAGTTGCCCACGTAATGGCGCCGCATCTTCGGCCACCGCAACCTGACCTATTCGTCGCGCTCGAGTAGGTCGATGTACGCGCGCGACAGCAAGTCGCGGTCATCCACGCCTAGCTGCGTTTGGATTGCATGAGCGATGCGGCGCCCGTCGTCGATCGACTGCCCCTCGGCCAGCACGACTTCCAGTTCCAAAAACTCGCCCAGCCCCGCGACGCGGTCCAGGTGGATACGGGTCTGGCCCGCCAGGTACAACCAGCGTTCTTTCCGCACCACGCCGCGCACCCCCAGCGCCGCGGCTAATAGCGAGCCCAGCGCCTGCGGCTCACGGGTGGGAACAATGTCATACTGGCTGGTTTTCGCGCCGGGCGTGTCCGGCCGTTCGTAATAGATCAACTCGCCGTGGTCGGGCGAGAACTCGCGCAGCTTCAACCGCCCGCGCGGCGTGATAAAGAACGTGTCAATCTGCGCGATGCGCTGCGGCAGCCCGCCCGCGAGACGCTCCGCCGCCGCGTGCAACGCCGCCCAGTCGGTGGCGCGAGCTTTAATTTCTACGTTGCGCGGCATGGGGAGAAGAAGTGAACCGTGAGTCGTTCATCGTGCGCAGTGGAAAGGCAACCGCGGTTTTATGTCATCTCGTCATCTCTCTTGTTGCTCCCACCACTCACTACTAACCATTCACTTCTTCCGGTCTCCGCCACGGTTCGCGGTACGGGCGGCGGAGGAGTTTATTCGCCGCTTCGTCGTCCACCACCTGGCGCTGGGTCGGATCATACACCAGCGAGCGGCCGCCTAGCTCCATCGAGAGGTTCGCCAGGATGCAACTGGCGGTCGAGATGTGGCCTTCCTCGATGTCGGCGATGGGGCGGCTGCGCTGGTCGACGGCGGCCAGGAAGTCGAGCATGTGCCGCCGCGTGGCCGGCGCGGCGTGCAGTTCGATGTCCTTCTCGGTCTTGTCTTCGGGGAACTGGTCGCTTTCGTCGAGCGCGTCGCGGTGGATTGGTTCGCCCTGGTTCTTGCCGTGTGGGATGAAATCGTAGCGGGTGACGCTGGCCTTGAGAGTTCCCTTGTCGCCGTACAGGAACAGCGCCCACGGGTAGTCGCGATCGGTGGGGGCGCCCCAGGTGCGATGCTGCCAAGTGATGGTCAGATCGTCGTAGTCAAAGGTGGCGGTCTGGGTATCGGAAATGTTGGACTTGCCTTCCTTCTGCACAAAGATGCCGCCGGTCGAGGCGATGCGCCGCGGCCAGCCCAAACCTAGCATCCAGCGGACTGTGTCGAGCATGTGGATGCACATGTCGCCCGTGATTCCATTTCCGTATTCCATGAACGTCCGCCACCAGCGCTTGTGCGGCAGGCCGTCGTACGGCCGGAGTGGCGCGGGGCCGGTCCACAGGTCATAGTTGAGGAACTCGGGCACGGGCGTCACGGGCGGGTTTCCATTAGCCCGCATGTGATAATAGCAGCAAATTTCCACATGCCCGATTTTGCCGAGCCGGCCGGCGTCCACGATGTTGTTTTTGGCCTCGATCAAATGCGGAGTGCTTTTGCGCTGCGTGCCCACCTGCACCACGCGGTTGTGCTTGCGCGCGGCGGCCAGCATCGCTTCGCCCTCGGCCACGTCGACGCTGATTGGCTTTTGCACGTAAACATCAGCCCCCGCCTCGACGGCCGCGATCATTTGGAGGGCGTGCCAATGGTCGGGCGTGCCGATCACCACAATGTCCAAGTCTTTTTCTTGGAGCATCTCGCGGTAGTCTTCGTAGGTTCGCGGCTTCTTTCCCGACTTTTGCCGCTGGGCGACCAGTGTGGCGGCCTCGTCCAGCATGTTGCGGTCCACGTCGCATAAAGAGACAACCTCGACCGGCGCCACTTGGATGAGGCGGAACAAATCGCTCTTGCCATACCAACCGCAGCCAATCAGGCCCACCCGGCGCGGCTTCTGATGGACCAACTCCAATCCATACGCCCCCATTGCCGAGAAAGCCAGCGATGCCGAAGCGGTTTGCAAGAATTGGCGACGCGGAACGAGAAAGTGCATTGCGAAATCCTCAAGGAGAAACCCTTGTAGCGGCGGCGTCCCGCCGCCGACTTGTCTCTTTATTACTCGCGACGACGCTCTGTCTCGTGCCCTTCGTGATTCGCGCCCAGGCAGTCGCGCCCGCTACCTCGAAGGCTGCGCGCCGCGACCTTAGCCACGGCGAATCTCCGACCCGATGAAGTTAATCTGGATGCGGTATACGGCCTTGGTGCGGCCGTAAATCTGGCCCGTTTGCAGGTCCACGCGCTCGGGAATCTTTTGGATGTTCTTGTCTACCACAGCGTGAAAGCCGCGCTCCGAAAAAATATCGATCAACATGCACAGCGCCAGCGGGTCTTCAAAAATGGGGTCTTCGGAGTTCACCATGGCCTGGCCCGAGAGCGCGTGACGGGCGATGATCGGCATGAACTTGGTCTTGATGATCTCGACCACGCCGATAAACAAGTCGGTGTGCTCCAACTCGTAGCTATCCAAGCGTCGTACCAGTTCCTGCCGGGCGTGCAGGATAATTTCTTCGGCCAGCGGCAGGGGGCTTAAGCGGTCGTAGGTGCGCGGCTCCAGTTCCAACGAGCTTTGGTATTGCAGCTCTTTGAGGATGTTCGCCTCGACGTCTTCAATCGCCCCTTCCGCGTTGATGAAGTGATAATGATAGATGTCCTTCAACGATTGGAGCGCATCCCACGTTTGCTCCTTGAAGACCCGATACCGGCGCCGCGCCGTGTCTTCGCACAGGTCGGTGGGACGCAGTTCGAGCAGGGACCCCACGCCCGTCTCTTCCACGTCCTTGTTATGCGCGGCGGTCTTCAGGCCACGCTGAATTTGTCGTTCGACGCTGGTCCGCTCGCTAACGAACAGCACCATCGCGTGAATGGTGGGCCGGCGGAAATAAATCGCCAGCGGCCCATTCTCGAACTCGTTATGGAGCAGGTTGATCCGATCCACCAGCATCTTCAGGCATTCCACCTGAACGCGCGTCCGCGGAAACCCGTCCAATAAGGCGCCGTCCCGAAACTCGGGTTGCAGCAGCTTACGCAGCAGAATTCCCACCACTTCCTTGTCACCCACCATGCCGCCCTGGTCTTTGATCTTTTGCGCTTCGGGCGTCACCAGCAGTTCGCTCACCACGATCGGCGGGCAGGTCAACCCGCGGGCTTTCATGATGAACCGGGTGTGGGTGCCTTTCCCGGCGCCGGGCGCGCCGCCCAAGAGAATAATCTCTTTGGGGAACCGCAGATTCTCGTGGCCAATTTCATCCTCCAGGGTCTCCCAGACCGTATTAAAGATCACCTGGGCGTCTTTGATTTCCAGATCCATCGGCTGCCGGGCGTGTTCTTTGGCGATAGACATGCGTAATATATTTGCCTCGTCGAATCGTTTGGAGGATCCGCACGCTGGGGCGCTCCCCAGCCTCATGATACCAACGCCCGCCGCGCTTCCCAACCGACGGCGGTGCAAAACGCCGCCGCCGGCGAAGATCCACGGTTATTCCGTCAATTTTCCGCTGGCGTCTGCTCCAGCACCGCGAATATCGCGCGATGGTCCGAGGCCACCGCCTCGTCCAACACTCGCACTTCAACCGCCTTCCAGCGATCCGCCGGGCGGAACAGGATAAAGTCAATCTGGCTTTTAGGCTGGCCAACAGGCACGGTTGGCAGTACGTCGCGATTCGCCCGCGTCCAGACTTTTTCCAGTCGCTGGAGCGTGGGACTATCGGCGGTAGCATTGAGATCGCCCGCCAAGAGCGCCGGCCGCTCGCCCATGGCGGCAACCAGGTCGTTTATCACCTTCGCCGAGGCCAGGCGTTCCTGATCGTCGGCGCGGTAGTCGAGATGCGTCGCCAGCAACACCAACGGCTGCCTGGCGTCAGGCCACGCGATTTCCACCTCCAACACGCCGCGCTGCTCGCCGTTGGCGAACGAAGGCAGCCGGTGATTCTTGTGCCGCGTGATCGGCAAGCGCGATAGTACGGCGTTGCCGTAGTGGCCTCCTTGGAACGCAAGATTGCCGCCAAACACCACGTTCATGTCCGTCAAACGCGCCAACTCGGCGGGCTGATCCACTTGCCCGGTCCGCTGGGTGTTCTTGTCCACTTCCTGCAGGGCGACTACATCCGGCTCGACCGACCGGATAACGCGGGCGATCCGCTCCAAGTCGAGCTTGCCATCCACACCTTCGCCGTGGTGGATGTTGTAGCACAGCACCCGCAGACGCGTTGGTTCTTGTGCGGCGCGAGTTTGGTTTGCGAACTTGGCGAAGACGACCTGCTTCTTTCCACGGTCGATTCCCACCAGGCCGCCCGTCTTCGGATCGGCGGCAATGCCTTGCCCAGTAAAGGGAGCTTGCTGCGTTCCGACCAGTTCCAACACGTCTCCCGCAGGCGGAAGCCGCAGTCGAAACAGCACCCGGTCGTCATGGCCGGTGGCCAACAGCACTCCTTCTCGCCACAAGCCGCCCGAGAGACTGTACTGTCCTAGTTCGCGAATCACTTCCGGCGGATAAGTCCAGCGGCCTAGTTCACGCCATGCGTCGTCGAACTTCACCAGGAACGTCTCGCCGTTGTGAGCGCCATAGCGGGCGAAGTTGCACCACCAATGCCCGTCTTGCCGCACGGCCCAGGTCAGGCTGCCCCCAAAGTTGCCGAAGTCTTGGAAGGTGGAGAGCCGCATCGTTTGCGGGTCCAGCACCAGGATTTCGCTTTGTTCGGGCGTCCGAGGAAAGTTGGAGTGGGCGCAGTAGAGCTGGCCCTTCCAAAAGAAGCCGCTGTTCAGGTGCTTCGCTTCGCCAGTGCTGGTCGCCACGCGCTGGCCGGTGTGGCGGTCGTACTTGGCGACGGCGGTGCTGGAAATGGCGTAGACGAACTGCCCATCCGCCGCCGCGGCCTGGACCGCCTCGGGGGCTGCGATCACGCCCGTGGATTTCCACCCCGCGGCGTCATCGCCCAGCGCGGGAAGGTTGATGAGTAGCCCCGCCAGCAGAAGGGGCGGAATCGCAAGTCGCTGTAATCTTTTCATGGTTTCTCCCGTCAGAACGTAGAGCGAAGTATAGCCAACTCTGCTGGTCCCTGCTGCGGGCGAACGTGGAATTCCGCTGGCAATCCGCGCGGCCGCCAGTATACTGACCGAGGTTTTTCGTCTTACACTGCCAGGGGGCGAAATCGGCAGCCTCTCAACGAAGGGAGCGCGGGTATGTCGATGAACTTGGAAGCCGTAGCCGGAGAGGATCGGCAAGTCCTGGCCGAGGTCGCCGAGCAGCCGCAATTAACCTCGCTGGCCGATCTGACGCACCAGGCGCTGGCGCGGGTCACTGTCGAGCGCGGCATCGACTACGCCACGGCGTTGCTCTACGACCGGCTGATTCATTCCGAGAAACATTGGCCGGCGATCGAATGCCTGAACCACTTGCGCGGGGCGCCGCCGAATGCGAGCGCGCTGGCCGGCGTCACTTGCGCCGTGGCGCCAGGCGCCTTCTACCGCGAGTTCCCCCACACCGGCGCCGACGGACAGATTCTCCGCGAGGCCGCCGAGCAGTTCGGGTGCCGTACAACACTCATTCCGTCGTCCAGCACGGGAACGCTCCGCGAGAATGCCCAGGCGATCTTGCGATGGTTAGACGAACATCGCAACGAGCCGGTCATCCTGGCGTCCGTCAGCAAAGGCGGCTCCGACGTGAAAACCGCGTTGGCGATGAAAGGCGCCCAAGAGACCTTCCGCCACGTACTGGCTTGGGTCAATGTGTGCGGGATTCTGGACGGGTCGCCCATGGTCAACTGGCTGCTGGTGCGGCCGCTACGGCTGGCGTTTTATCGCTTGCTGTTCGGGTGGCGCGGTTATAACTTCGACGTGATTCGCGATCTGCGTTACGGAGCGGGCGCGCCGCTGGATTCTCCGCTTCGGCTGCCGCCGCACCTGCGCGCCATCCATGTGATTGGTTTTCCCTTGACGGCCCACATGACAAACCGCCTGTCGCGCACGCTCCGCCAGCGCATCGCTCCCTTAGGCCCCAACGACGGCAGCGTGATGCTGGCCGACGTGTGCGGTTGGCCTGGCGTGGTGTATCCCGTGTGGGGCGCCGACCATTACCTGCGGCCAAGCTGGGAGCTGCGAACCTTGGCCCGCGCGATCTTTGCTTACCTGGCTGCTCCCGTTCGGCAGAAGGAGCCGTTTGCATGATCTCTTCCGGCGGCGCTATCGCGGCGCCCACATCATCCGAGCCACTCCGCCCGGCGCCGCCCGTAGAGCACTTTCCGGCGTGGCCGGCCTCGTGGTACCTGTTCGGGTCGGCGCGTGAACTGCGGAAGGGACCGGTCGCGAAGCGCATTCTTGGGCGGGATCTCGTGGCATATCGTACGCAGTCGGGGCAGGTAGCGGTGATGGAAGCACGCTGCGCTCACTTGGGCGCCGACCTTGGCCACGGCTCGGTGGTGGGCGAATGCCTGCGTTGCCCGTTTCACGAATGGGAATACGGCCCCGACGGTCGCTGCACCCGCATCCCCCGCACCACGAAGATCCCCGACTTCGCCCGCGTGTTGGCGTACCCTGCCTCGGAGCGCCATGGCCTGGTGTTCTTCTTTAACGGCCGCCAACCGTTGTTCCCGTTGCCGTTTTTTTTTGACGAGCAGGAGGAGGAATTTCGTCCCGCGCGGCTGTGCCGCTTTGTGGCCCGCTGCGCATGGTACATGGTGACGGCCCACGGTTTCGACCTGCAACACTTCGAGGCGGTTCACGGGCGGCGGCTTCTTGGCCCCTTGGAAGTCGATTCGCCCGCACCGCTCGCCCGTCGTTCGCGCTACCGGGCCGAGGTGCTGGGCGAGAAGTTTTACGACCGCATTTTGCGTCGTGTTGTGGGACGTGAGGTGGAAATCTCGATTACCACCTGGGGCGGCACGTTCGTGGCGATTACCGGCGACTTCGGCGGAGCGCGAAGCCGGTTTCTCATCGTCAGCCAACCCCGCGAAGACGGGACGACGTTGTGCGAGATCCTGGTCTACACGCGCAAGCATCGCAATCGTTTGATCGGCGGCGTTGTCGAACCGGCGCTCCTGGAACTGCGGCGATTTCTCACGCACGCCTATTTGATTGACGAGTCGCGCAGTCTGGGCAGCCCGCGGTACAATCCCCACACCCTGACCGAACTGGACCGCGAGATGATCGAGTTCTTCCATTGGGCGGCGACTCTCCCTGAATTTCCCCATTCCCGGCCCGCGTGAAGGAGCATCCATGCAAGGTAACTTCCAAATTCAGGGTGGCTGGCGGCGGAGCCTAAGCGACGCCTCAGCGCCTCACGGGAAAGTCCTGGGGCGTCGCTTAGGCTCTGCCCCAGCCGCCCTTTCTCGGTGTAAGAACTCGAAACTACCGCTGCAGCACATGTTCCGGTTCTTGTTAGCCGGCCTCTTGGCGATTGGTTGCGCCGTCCACCCCTCCGCCGCGCAGGAGCGAGCCGAGACGCCCACCGACACCGAGCTGCGCACGCTACGACAGGGGCTGATCGACGCGGTCAACGCGGGCGACGTGGACAAGCTGCTCTCGTATCTGCACGAGGACGTGATCGTCACGTGGCTTGATGGGACGCAGAGCCGAGGGCACGAGCAGGTGCGCGCCTATTACCGCTCGAAGACCGAAGGTGAAGACGCCCTCGTCGAGAGCTTTTCGGTCGAGCCGGAAACCAAAGAACTATCGTTCCTTTACGGAGGCGATACCGCCGTGGCATATGGCGACGCGATAAGCTATTTCGATTTGAAGGATGGGCGACAACTCAGTGTCAACGGGCCGTGGACCGCCACCATGGTGAAGGACGCCGGCCGCTGGCGCATCGCGGCGTTCCATTCGTCCACCGGCCTGTTCGATAACCCGTTGCTCAGCGCCCTGCGGCAATTCGCGCTGTGGGGCATCGGCATCGCAGGCGTCGTGGGGCTGCTCCTTGGAATCGTCGCCATGGTTATCCTCCGCAAGTTTCGCAAACCTCGCACGGTAGCCAGCGCATAAAGAGCGGCGCCATCGCTCCTCGAGCGGAACCTACGCGTCGACGCGGCGACCCAATGCAAATGCTTTATGAAAATCCAACTGCTCTTGCCCGCGGGCGAGATTCATCGCCATCGCACGGGAATCTTCAAACGCTCGCTGCGTTACGCGCCGCTGACGCTGACCACGTTGACGGCCCTGGTTCCCGACGACGTGCCGGCCGAAGTCACGATTCAAGACGAAGGCGTGCAGCCGCTCGACCTGGACTTTGACGCCGACCTGGTCGGCATCAGCGCCATTACCGGCACGGCGCCGCGGGCGTACAACATCGCCGACGCGTTGCGGGCCAAGGGCCACACCGTGGTCCTGGGCGGCGTCCACCCGACGCTGCTGCCCGACGAAGCCGCGCGGCACGCCGACGCGGTGGTGATTGGCTACGCCGAGCAGTCCTGGCCGCGGTTGCTGCGCGACTTCCAGCAGGGATCGCTCCAGCCACGATACCATGCGCCAACCGGGAAGACCTTACACGTCCCTCCCGCCCGGCGCGACCTGCTCGACCGCAAGAAATACTCTACCGTCAACAGCATCGAGGCCACGCGCGGGTGCCCGCATCGTTGCGAGTTTTGCGCGGTGCCGGCCGCATGGAGCGGAATCTACGCGCATCGGCCGATTGCCGATGTGATCGCCGAGTTGGAAACCTTCGACAAACCGCACGCCTTGTTCATCGACCTTAGCCCCGTCGAGGACGTGCGGTACGCCAAAGAACTGTATCGCGCGATGATTCCGCTTGGCTTCCAATGGGTGGGACTAGCCACCACGCGCATCGCCGAGGACGAAGAGTTGCTCCGCCTGGCCGCGCAAAGCGGCTGCCGAGGACTGCTAATCGGGTTCGAGTCGGTCAGCCAGGCATCGCTCAATGGGACTCAAAAGCATTTCCACCAGGCCAGCCACTATGCCGAGTGCGTCAAGAAGCTTCACGATCACGGCATTGGCATCCAGGGTTGCTTCGTGTTCGGGTTCGACACCGACGACGAAAGTGTGTTTGAGCGCACCGTCGAATTTGTGGACCGGGTCAAGATGGACCTGCCGCGGTACGCCGTGATGACGCCGTTCCCCGGCACGGCCGCCTTCCGCCAACTAGAGGCGGAAGGGCGCTTGCTGCACAAGAACTGGTCACTGTACGACGTGGAGCACGTGGTGTTCCAGCCCAAGCAAATGACTCCCGAACGATTGCAGGAAGGTCTAGAATGGTCGTGGCGGCAGAGCTATCGCTGGGGCTCGATCGTGCGCCGCATCGCCGGTTCGCGGTGCGTTGTGCCGCTGTCGGTGTCGCTCAATTACGGCTATCGCTCATACGCTCGGCGGCTTTCGGAACGGACATGGCCTCTCTACCGCGACCCGGCAATGTCCGTCCAGCCAAGTAACGAGACTGCTCCATCCTTCACGTTACCCGCGGTTGTCCCATGCGACTGACGTTGATCTATCCTGCGGTCGGTCGCAAAGACAATCGGCCTTACGTGCGCGCGTGGCAGATGGAGCCGCTATCGATGGCCCTCCTGGCAAGTCTGACGCCGCCGAACGTTGAGGTGCGATTTTATGATGATCGCGTCGAGTTGATCCCCTTTGACGAGCTGACTGACCTGGTGGCAATCAGCGTCGAGACGTTCACAGCGCAGCGAGCGTACAAGATCGCCCGGCGGTTTCGCGCCCGCGGCGCGGCGGTGGTCATGGGCGGCTACCATGTGACGCTGCTTCCCGAAGAGGCGGCCGGCGAGGCCGACGCCATCATCGTGGGCGACGCCGAACCGGTCTGGGAGCGACTGCTGGACGACGCCCGCCATCGCCGCCTGGAGCCGGTGTATCGCGGCCTGTCGCGCCGCACGTTGGCTGGGCTGCGTCCGCGGCGGGAAATCTTTCAAGGCAAGAACTATCAGAACATCACGCTGGTTGAGTTCGCTCGCGGGTGCAACTTCCGTTGCGACTTCTGTTCGATTACCGCCTTCCACGGCGCCACCCAGAACCACCGCCCCGCTCAAGAAGTCGCCGCCGAGATGGAAGCGACTGGCAAGCGGCGGTTCTTTATCGTGGACGACAACATCGTTAGTCAGCCCGCGCAGGCGCGAGAGCTGTGCCGGGCGCTCATTCCCTTGAATGTTGGTTGGGTAGGTCAGGCCAGCATCCACATCGCCCAGGATGACGAACTGCTGGACCTGATGGTCCAAAGCGGTTGCCGGGGCGTGTTGATCGGCATGGAGTCGCTCGACCCCGGCAACCTTCGCGACATGGGCAAGGAATGGAACCTTGCCGCGGGCGGCTTCGCCGAAAGCCTGAGGCGTTTTCGCGAGCATGGCCTGGCGGTGTATGGAACCTTTGTGTTCGGGTACGACAACGACGACGCGGCCGCCGTGCAGCGCAGCGTCGCTTTTGCGCGAGAGCAAAAGCTGTTTCTGGCGGCCTTCAACCACCTGATTCCCTTCCCGGGGACGCCGCTTTATCGACGTTTGGAAGCGGCAGGACGGTTGCTCAAGCCGCAGTGGTGGCTCGACCCCGAGAGTTGCGTGGGCGATGTCGTGTTTCGTCCGCAACGCATGGCGCCCGACGAGTTGCAAGCGTTGTGCCTGGACGCCCGGCGCCAGTTCTTCCGCTGGTCGTCGATTCTGGAGCGCGCCGCCGACTTCCGCGCCAACTTGAAAAGCCCGCTGATGACCGCTATTTACCTGGGGTTAAATTTGCAAGGCAAGTTCGACATCGACCTGCGGCAAGGACTGCGACTGGGCGCCGGCCTGGACGACGATCCGCATCCGGCCCCGGAGCCAGCGCATGAGCCGGTATCGGTTTGAACTGGCCACCGCCGCCGCCGACGCCGAGTTACAAGCCATTCTGGCGGCGACCCCGATGGATGGCCAGGTTGCCGTCGCCTTCCGCCGCGATTCTGGCTTCTTCGCCGCCGCAGCGGTGGAAGGACCGTTTCATCAGGTGATTGTGGGACGCGATCAACAGACTGGTCGGATCGTGGGGTTCGGCTCGCGGTCGATTCGCTTACGTTACGTGAACGGGCGGCCCGCGCCCATCGGTTACCTCAGCAGCTTGCGCGTGCTACCGCAGTACCGCAATATTGGGCTGGTGGCGCGGGGTTACGCCTTTCTTCGTGAGTTGCATGGAGATGGCCGCACGCCGCTGTACCTGACCACCATTGCCGAAGGCAATGACCAGGCGTTGTCGATTCTCACCTCCGGCCGCGCGGGGCTACCGCGGTATTATGAGGCGGGTCGCTTTTTCACCGTCGTCCTTTCCCCGACGCCGCGGAAATCCCGCCAGCGGCGTGCGCGCGGGATCGAAGTCCGCGCCGCCCGCGCGGACGACGTACCCACGATGATCGAATTTCTTCAGCGGCACGGCCCCTCGCGGCAGTTTTTTCCGGTGTACGAGGCAGCGGATTTTTCTGGCGCCGGCGCCACGTTTCGAGGGCTGGACTTGTCCGATATGGGCTTGGTGTTTCGCGATGGTCACCTGGCGGGCATGTTGGCGGCGTGGGATCAGCGGGCCTTTCGGCAAACCGTGGTCCAGCGGTATCGCGGCCCCCTGCGGTGGCTGCATCCCTTTTACAACGTGACAGCGTGGCTGCGCGGTCTGCCGCATTTACCCCGCGCCGGCGAAGCCTTCTCGTTCCTCACTGGCGCCACGCCGGTCGTAAAGGATGACGATGACGACGTTCTAGCCGCGCTCATCGACTATCAAACAAACTTTAGGGTAAGGGCCGCACGCCCTTATCTCTTGCTGGGGCTGCATGAACAAGACCCGCTGCTGGCGGTGGCCCAGACGCGGCAGGTGACCGCCTATGTGACGCGCCTGTATCATGTGTGCTGGGACGAGGGAGAACCGTTTCGGGCAGGTCTGGACCTTCGCCCTCCCTACTTGGAATTGGGCTGCCTGTAACCGGCGGATCGGGTCATGAGCGGTGGAAGACTGACGGGGCGCATCCTTCCCGTGGAGGACGTGACCGACCAGCAGCGCGAGCAGATGTTCGCGCTCATGGAGCAATACTACGCCGGTATGCGGCGCGATGTGTTTGAGGCCGACCTGCGCGAAAAGTCATGGGTCATCCAGGTTATCGAAGCCGACACCGGCGCGGTGCGCGGCTTCTCGACGCAACAGCTCTTGCAGGTTCCGCGACGGGGCGGCACGGTGCTGGCCCTCTTCTCGGGTGACACCATTATCGATCGCGCTTGTTGGGCGCGCAATCCCTTGTCCCAGGTCTGGGGCCGGTTCGCCCTGGAGTTGATTGACCGCCATCCGTCGCAAGACTTGTACTGGTTCCTGATTACCAAGGGCTTTCGCACTTATCGCTTCCTGCCGGTCTTCTTCCGCGAGTTCTATCCCCGCCGCTCGGTGATGACGCCGCCGTGGGCCAAAGAAACCATCGACCTGTTGGCGCGGGCCAAGTTTGCCGCCGCTTACGACGCCGACGCCGGCCTGGTCCGCGCCGCGCCAGAGCAATGCCACCTGCGCGGCGAAGTCGGCGAGGTCACGGCCACGCGTCTGACCGATCCCGACATTTGTTACTTTGTGGAGCGGAACCCCGGCCACGCTCAGGGCGACGAACTTTGCTGCCTCGCGCCCCTGACGCGCGCCAACTTTACCGAAGCTGCTTATCGGATCATCGGCAAGGTGGGTTGCTCGCTCCGCGAATAACCCCCGGCTTGCAACAGCAAGCCAAGAAAATGCGAAAGCAAAGAGAAAGTCTGGTCACTCGCAGAGAGGTTGTGAATCGTTCCGTAGCGGCGCGAGCGCCGCCGAATGCTTCGTCAAATGCCGCAATTTCCGGTGGCCAGATGCCGCCGCCACGGAAAGATTCACAACCTCGGAGCGAGCGCCCCGCCCTTTGCCATGAACCTTACCTATTGGCTCAATACCGCGTGGATGGCCAAGTGCCGGAGCGAGGCGCGGGCCTTGGAGCATTCGACCCACAGCGTGGAAGAAGCGCAGGCCCAAGTGCTGCGCGCCATCGTTCGTGGTAACCGTGATACGGAATACGGCCGCAAGTACGGCTTCGCCCGAATTGACTGTCCGGCGGACTTTCGCCGGCAAGTTCCGTTATCGTCCTACGAGAACTACGCCGAGTCCATCGACCGCATCGCCGCGGGCGCGCCGGGCGTCTTGACGCGCCAGCCAGTGCAACTCTTCGAGCCTACCAGCGGCACAACGCGCGGCGAGAAATGGATTCCTTACACCGCGTCGCTCCGGCGGCAGTACCAGCGCATGGCGGCCGCCTGGATTCACGACCTGATGCGCAGCCGGCCCGCAATCCGCCGCGGCCGGGCGTACTGGTCGATCTCGCCGGCCTTGAGTGTGGGGCGGCGCACGTCGGGCGGGATTCCCATCGGCTTCGACGACGATACACAATACCTAGGCGGTGTCGAACGGTTCCTCGCCCGCCGGTTGCTGGCCGTGCCGCCGTCGGTGACGAAACTGGCGCCCTTGGAAAACTTTCGTTACGCCACGCTACTATACTTGCTGCGAACTCGCGACCTGGCGTTGGTCTCGGTTTGGAGTCCCACGTTCTTAGAGGCCCTGTTGACGAATCTGCACTCCTGGAGCGACCGCCTTGGTTTTGATCTTGAGCACGGCGGCGTTTCCTGGCCGCAGGCTTGGGAAGATCAAGGCGGCTCGGAGCAACCTGCTCGCAATTCTGAACCGTGGGGCGCAGACGTAACTGCGGCCGCGGTGGTTCGCTCTAGCGATTCGATGCCCGAAAAGCTCCAACAGCTCTGGCCACGTTTAGCGCTCATTAGCTGTTGGGCCGACGCTTCGGCGGCGCTCTACGTTCCGCGCCTGCGCGAGCTTTTTCCGCACGTCGAGATACAGCCCAAGGGGCTGCTCGCCACCGAGGGTTGCGTGTCGTTCCCAATAATGGGCCATGCGGGAAGCGTGCTGGCGCTGCGGTCGCACTTTTTTGAGTTTCAAGAACATGGCGTGGCGGAGGATGACTCGCGGGCGTGTCGCCTGACGTGCGAGTTGGAGCGAGGCGGCCGCTACCGCGTGGTGCTGACCACCGGCGGCGGGTTGTACCGGTATCGGTTGGGCGACGTGGTGGAGGTGGTGGGCTTCGTCAATCAATGCCCGACCATTCGTTTTCTCGGCCGGTCTGGCGCCGGCTGCGACCTGGTGGGCGAGAAACTGAGCGAAGCATTCGTGCAGAGCGTTCTTGACCGCGTCTTGCGCGAACAGGATTTGTCATCCCGCTTTGCGCTGCTGGCGCCGGTCGAAGGCCGTCCGCCGCATTACCAGTTGTACCTGCAGCCTGCCGGCCCGACGCCGCCACAATCGGTGATGCAGGCCGTGATCGACGCGCTTCAAGCCGGGCTGGAAGAGAACCCGCATTACCGCTACGCCGTGGAGTTAGGACAACTCGGCGCCGCCGACTTGGTGGTGCTTGATCCCGCTGGTGCGTCGGCGTGGTCGTTCTATGAGCGGCAGCGCATTGCACGGGGCCAGAAGCCGGGCGACATCAAGCCCGCGGCGCTCGATGCGTGGACGGGTTGGCAAGCGGAGTTCAAGACGCTCGTCAATGTGACCCGTCCTCCCCTTACGGCGAACCGATTTCAGACGCTTCCCGGAGAGCGGCCCGCGTCAGCCGGCTAATGGCATCTGGCGGAATCGTGGGCGAGCGTTCCCTGGTCACCCATGGTTGCTTTGCACAACCGATCGCTTGAACTTGACGTGAGCCGCCTGTAAATCAGCCGCACGCCGGCCCGCGCCAGAAGAAACCCTGTCGCCACGTCCAACAGGTGATGCTCATGCGTCAGAACGGTCGAGAGCGCGATGGCTCCTCCCCACAGCCACAAAAGGCGCTTTCCCGCCGGTTGGGCATGGGACGCGAACACCTCGACGCACACCAGGCTAAGCGTCACATGGAGCGAGGGAACCAGGTTATAGCGCAGGTTCATTTGATCGGCTACGGCGTACCACCTCGCCCACATGCCCCAGTCGCGGTGCATCGTGTACGCCAGTTCGGCCGGAAAGGCCAGAAAGCACAGCCCTGCAACGAAGATCACGCAAGCCAAGGTTGCCGACAGCGCATTCAACTGCTGCACGGTGCGCAGCACGAAGGGCGCCGCGGCGAACAACAGGTAGAGCGACATATAAAAGACGATCATCGCCGGTACAAACGGCGTGTATCGCTCCATGTCCCAATGCACGGGGAATCGCGTGGCGCGCTGGGCGGTGATCCAGTCGGCCCCGCCGTAGACCAGGCAGAACCAGACCATCTGCCCCGCACCGAGGATCAACGCGTGAGCCAACAGCCGCCTGCCGGGCCAAGCGAGAAAGGACGGCGTTCCTATACGCATCGCGGCACCGTCGCTTCGTCCCGCGGCGTCGGGGCCGGCTCGCTGGCGGGAACCGGGCCAAGCCATTGTCGCCAGTACTGCGTGAAGTAACTCCTTCGCGGCTCGCACGGCGGCGAAAGACGCGGCAAGTAGTACCACGAAACATCCGGCCGGCGATGATGATTCAAGTCCCACTCTCCATGCAGGAGAAGCCAACTCATCAGCCGGTTGTGCCGCAGATTGAAAGCCCCTTCCACCACGTCGCGGGGCGTGAAGGCGTGCGTAATATACTGCCGCGTGGACCAGTTGAAGCTAAAGCACGCATACAACGCCAACGTGTTGAGCCACCGCAGTTCCAGCGCCCAGAACAGGACGACAAACACCAGCCCGATGAGTACGACTTCCCTCCGCACTACGCGCACCACGTCGGGCGGAACACGGCTCACGTAAAACAGCCCCCGCGCGGGATCAGCCTCTCGCAGTCGCCGCGCTTGCAGCAGCCCTGGCCAGACTGCAAACACCACCGCTCCCAGCGGAACCAGCGGCCAGAACAACCCGCACAAGATGCAATACCATTGGCCGTATTTCAGCAGGCGATTGTCGGTCGGGTAGTAAAGATCAAACATCTCCCGATCGGTGCGGTTGTACTTGTGATGATTGCGATGCGTGTAATGGATCAAGCTGAACGGCGCGGGAAACAGCAACCCCGTAACCACACCCAGCCAGTAGTTCGCCCGCGGGCGCGAGTGCAGATTGTCGTGGGTCGCCTCGTGAAGCAGCGCGTAATCGGTCAACATCAGGTACGAGAAGATCACCCCAATCCCCAGCACCGCATACCAGGCCGTGACTTGCGACCCTAGCCACAACAGCAGCACCGCCCCAGCCGTGACAGCGACGACCAGCCCTGTGTTCAAGACGTTGGGAACCGGCATGTCGGGTGGATGATCAGCCGGGCCAGACGATGAGGCTTGCATGGGCCAAGGGTACTCCAGGCGGCGCGCCAGGAAAGCTCCGTCGTTCACAAAAAGCGGAAGCGATTTTAACCTTGCACAATGCGCCCGAACAAGACACACGCTCCGCCCCGTGGAACAAGATTCTCGGACGAGCGATGGGCGACAGTAGGCAGATGACGCGGTCATCTCCCACCCTATGCAGCCAAGGCGCCCGCGTCACGGTTGCCGGGTATTGCTAGGCCCGCGCCAGAACGGTTTGCGGCGCATCTGGCGACGGCGCAGCGCGGCCACGCAGATTTCCTGCCGGTTGTACGCCAGTTGCCGGGCGCGAACGTACTCGAAGCCCCAGCCGCGCACCCGCTCCAGGTAGTCGGGAATCTGCTCAGCCAACTCCCATTCCAATAACTTGAGCGTGAGCAATAAACCGCGAAAATTCGTGGCGCGATGCGTGACGATGTGTTCGACCGTCTCCAGCGTGTAGTTAGGCGCCACGTTCAAGTCGGCCGTCAACCAGTGCATCCCGCGGAACTCGCGCCGCTTGAGGTCTTTGCTGCGCGCGCGAATGTGCGTGAAGTTCTCGCGCTCCAGCACCGCGGGCGCCATCTCGGCCGGGTCGATTCCGATGACCATACAGCCGCGATCGAGCAATGCCTGGCACGAGCCGCCCGGCGCGCTTCCCAGTTCGACGCAGCGGTCGCCCGCTTGGATGGGCAACCGCGACCACGCCAGCGCTTCGGCCATCTTCAAGTAGGCTCGCGAGACGGCGTCAGGCGGCAGATGGACCGGGCAAACGCCTCCTGGCCAGCGTGAAGGCGGCGCCGCGGCGCGATGGAAGCCGACCCACCACTCGTTTGGTTCGACCAGCACCACGTCGAGCACGCGCTGCCCGGCCTTCGCCACGCGGTTCACCGAGGGCGCCGGTTCGCCCGCCGCGGCGGCAAGGTGCTGGCCCGCTTCGCTGGCGGCTGGCGAGACGCCCGGCTCAAAACCATATTCACCCGGCGACTGCGCATCACGTTCCCAAACATGCAGGCGATGATAGCCCGCGCGATGCAATGGATCGTCGTTGGCGTCTGACGGTGGGTTCTCGGGAGAGCCTTCGGCGCGCGGCGCCTCGGCGGGAGAGTTGGATGCGAGACCGCTTTCATGAACCAGGCGCCATACGTCCTGGGCCAGCGAAGGCGCGTCGGGACCCTGCACCCGGCCGAGCGAAAAACCGTAAGTGCGGGCGAACACGCTTTGCAATTCAAAGTCCTCGGCCGGCGCCGCTCCCTCGGGCAGCTTGAAGGTCACGAACCCGGGGCGCGAGTAGGCAAAGCGGAAATCCGGCCAGAGCCGCGCCATCTCGGCCTTAAGAACCGCTTCGGCGCCGCGCTGACAGACCGTGAACAAGAATTGCGTCATGTCGTTCATGGGTACCCGAGCGCGGCGCGGCCGTCAACATGACCACGGCGCCGGAAGCGGGTGGACATGGCGGTAGACAAAGTTGCAAGCGGGTAAGCCGCGGCAAAGAGGCGGGAATCTTGCGACTTCCCCTACAATGGCTACAATTCCGCGCCCCGAGTTGAACCGTGGCGGGGTTTCGCCTACCTTCGTTGATACGGCGCCGGCTTCGAGTGCTGGTGGTGTTTTGAAAATAAGGAATCGTATGTTCGATTTTCACGCTAAGTTCGCGGATGGCCTTTCCTACGGCGATTTTCTGGAACAGTACGGGACGGACGCCCATCGCCAGCGCTGGGCCGCTGTTTACGAACGGGTTCGCTTGACCGATGAGCAAAAGAAGCTGCTGGCCGGCTTTCGCCGCGAGATGAAGGTCCTGGTTCTAGCCGGCGCCTGGTGCGGCGACTGCGTGGACCAGTGCCCGATCTTCGAGCATTTCGCCCAAGCGGCGCCGAATATCGTCCTGCGGTTTTGCGACCGCGACGCGCATCCTGATCTTCAGCAGGAGCTTTCGGTTTGCGGCGGCGCGCGGGTCCCCGTCGTCGTGTTTTTGAGCGAAGACGGAATGGAAGTCGGCCGCTACGGCGACCGTACGCTCGCCAAGTATCGCCGGCTGGCTGTGGAACAAGTGGGTGAAACATGCTCCATTGGGATCGTGCCTCCCGAAGACGGGCTGCTCTCGGCCACCGTGCAAGACTGGCTGGACGAATTTGAACGGACACAACTGGTCCTGCGCACCTCGCCGCGGTTGCGGAAGAAACACGGCGACTGAGACAAGTGCGAAGTGCGGAATACGGTAAGGTCGCGGCTCTTGGATGAAGGTGTGGAACTATGAAAAAGTACCGCGTCGGGGTGATTGGGCATACGGGCAAGGGGAACTATGGTCACGGATTGGATACGGTGTGGCTGGAGGTGAAGAACTGTGAGATTGTCGGGGTGGCCGACGCAGATCCCAAGGGACTGGATGCGGCAGTGAAGCGTCTGAACGCGCCACGAGGTTACGAAGATTATCGCAAGCTGCTTGACGAGGCGGAGTTGGACATCGTGGCCATTGGCCCCCGGTGGCTCGACCAGCATCGCGACATGGTGGTGGCGGCCGCGGAACGGGGCATCCATATCTACATGGAGAAACCCTTCTGCCGCACGCTGGCCGAGGCCGATCAAATGGTCCAGGCGTGCGAGAAGCACGGCGTGAAACTCGCCATCGCGCATCAAACCCGCTACAGCCCGAAACTCCAAACCATCCGCACGCTGATTGACGAGGGGAAGATCGGCCGCGTGCTAGAGCTGCGCGGGCGCGGAAAGGAAGACCACCGCGGCGGCGGCGAGGACTTGTGGGTCCTGGGGAGCCACGTGATGAACCTGATCCATCACTTCGGCGGCGAGCCGCGGTGGTGCTTCGCCTCGGTGTTGGACGACGGGGCGCCAATCACTAAGGACGACGTCAAGCCGGGCAACGAAGGCATTGGCCCCTTGGCGGGCGACACCGTCACTGCCCTGTATGGCTTGGACGATGCGGTGACCGCCTACTTCAACTCGCACCGCGGCGCGGGGGCGGGCGGAGAGAGCCGCTTCGGGCTACGCATTTGCGGTTCGGAAGGCGTGATCGAAATGCTTACGGGGTATCTGCCGCCAGCCTTCATCCTGCAAGACCCGACTTGGAATCCCGGCCGCAGCAGCAAACGCTGGCTGCCCATTTCCAGCGCCGGCATCGACAAGCCCGAACCGCTGGGGGCCAATTCGCTCCATGCCGGCAACGTGGCGGCGGTGCGCGATCTGCTGGCCGCCATCGAAGAAGACCGCTATCCCGAGTGCAATATCTTCGAGGCCCGCACGACGATCGAAATGATCGCGGCCGTGTTTGAATCCCAACGCCACGGCAAGCCGGTAACGCTGCCGCTGGAGAATCGCGAAAACCCGCTGGAGAAACTGTAGGATAGGTTGGGGCGCGCGCCTCACGCAAAAACTGGTGGCAGCATCCGCGCTGCCAAGATGGTTGCCCGCGCGGCGTTTCAATCGGCGTCTTCCAGACACCACTGGATTTCTCCACGTCCGGCGGCGGTAAGCGCTTCGTTCGCTTGCGAGAACGGCCGGCTGCCGAAAAAGCCGTTCTTGGCCGAGAGCGGCGACGGGTGCGCCGCCTTGAGAATGGTGTGCCGGTTGGTGTCGATCAGTTTGATCTTGTCGTGCGCGTACTTACCCCAGAGGAGGAACACCACCGGTTCGTCTTTCTCGTTGATGGTGCGGATGACCTCGTCCGTAAAAACTTCCCAGCCCTTGCCCTTGTGCGAGGCAGCCTTGTGCGCCCGAACCGTCAGCACCGCATTTAAGAGAAACACGCCCTGATCCGCCCAGGCGGTCAAGCAACCGTGGTTGGGGATCGGGCAATCCAGGTCGTTCTTCAGCTCTTTGAAAATATTCTTGAGCGACGGGGGCGGTCTCACGCCGGGCTGCACCGAGAAACAAAGTCCATGCGCCTGGCCTTCATCGTGGTAGGGGTCCTGGCCCAGCAGCAGCACCTTCACTTGGTTGTAGGGCGTGTGCTGGAAGGCGTTGAAGACATCGTCCTTGGGCGGGTAGACCTCGTGGTTTGCCCGTTCCTCGTCAACGAACTCTTGCAGTTTCTGGAAATACGGCTTCTTGAATTCGCCGGCTAGCTGCTTCCGCCAAGAGGCAGGTAATTCGAGATTCATGGAAACGCCGCGCGCGAGAGAGAAGACGCTAATCCGATCCGTTCGCGCCAGCCTAACATTCCGCCGCGCCCCACGCCACCAATTCGCCCAAGCGTGCGTGTGCCAAATCTGAGTGCAAGTGGCCAGCATTAGCGGATCGCGAGGTCGCCGTTCCGGCCAGTACGCCGGTGTCTCTCCACGTCCAACGGTAACGCCATCCATCGGCTCGCGATGGTCGCACGCCGAAAGCCGTCGCGATTACGCGATAAATTCGCCGCGCATGCTCATATGGTCGCGGCGTCGTTTGCGCACTCCAAGAAAAAAACCGCGTCGGCAGTGGGAGCACCAACAGCCGACGCGGGCAGACGGTAGCCGGAATGGTTATCGGCTGCGTGTTCCATCAGCCTGGGCTGATTTGTTGCGACGCGGGAGAGCTTCCCTGAACCGTACAATAGGCGCTGGCGTTACTTTCCGCGTGCAAAGTCCACTCGCCAGTCGGCAGTAAGTCCTTTGCCAGCAGGGACATCCCGCCGCGGCTTGCCGCGCCAATCGAATACGGATTGGGAAGTCCCGGCAAAGCATTGCGCTCGTTGGATCGGCCGGAAGAGAATTCGCAAACGGAACCGGTCTGATTTGCCGACCGGGTCGGCCTTGGCAAACGATACGCGAGCGCAGACCCACTAAACATCACGGTTTGCTCGACCCACCCTCCCGTCGATGAAAATTCCGGACTAATCGAAGTCGCGGGCATAGGCGGGAGGCTCCAGGCCCAGACGCTTCATCTTCTTGTACAGCGTGGTTCGGTTGATGCCTAGCGTCTCGGCGGTGGCGTTGCGGTTCCAGTGGTGCGATTCCAGCGCATCGAGAATGATCTGCCGCTCGGGGCCTTCTAACGCGTCTTTCAGCGTCCGACCGCGCGAGGGTAAAGGCGCGCCGGAAGGCAAAGGCGTTTCTTCCAGCAGACGCCGCGGCAAGTCATCGACCGTGACATACGGCCCCTTGCCCAGCAGCACCGCCCGCTCCACGATGTTTTGCAGCTCACGCACGTTGCCCGGCCAGCGGTAGCGCTGAAGGACGGTCATGGCGTCGTCGGTAAAGTCCTCCACCCGCTTGCCCGATTCCTCGCAGACGTTTTGGAGGAAGTGCCGCGCCAGGAGCGGAATGTCCAGCACCCGTTCTCGCAGCGACGGCAGTTCGATGTTAATGACGTTGATCCGATAATACAGATCCTGACGGAAGCGGCCTTGATCCACCGCCCGGCTCAGGTCGTCGTTGGTGGCGAGAATGACGCGGGTATCGACGCGAAAGGTCTTAGAGCCGCCGACCTGCTCGAACTGAAACTCCTGAAGGATGCGCAGGAGCTTGACTTGCATACTGGGCGAGGCGGTGCCAATCTCGTCGAGGAAAATGGTTCCTTCGTTGGCCTGCATGAACTTGCCGAGCTTGTCGCCCGCGGCGCCCGTAAAGGCGCCCGCCACGTGGCCGAATAGTTCGCTTTCCAGAAGCGTCTCGGGCAAGGCCCCGCAAGCAATCTCGACAAACGGTTTATCGCGGCGGGCGCTGCGGCGGTGGATGGCGCGCGCGATGAGCGATTTGCCGGTTCCGCTCTCGCCGGTAATGAGAACGGTGGCGCGCGTGTCGGCGATGCTGTCGACCACATCAAAGATGCGCCGCATGCGATGATCGCCGCCGATAATGTTCTCCATGCCAAACCGCTGATCGAGTTGGGCCTTGAGCTGCTTATTCTCCTCAAGGACGCGCCGCTGCGAGAGCGCGCGATCGATGGCCATCAGCAGTTCTTCATCGATCAAAGGCTTGGTCAGGAGGTCGAACGCGCCAGCCCGCAGCGCCTCGACGCCGGTTTCCACCGTCGCGTAGCCGGTAATCAGGATGACGACTGCCGCGGGTTGACGTTCTCGGGAGTAGGACAGAATGTCGAATCCGTCGCCATCCGGCAGGCGCACGTCCGCAAGCACCAAGTCATACGTGTTTCGACCCAACCGGGCCATCGCTTCGCGGCAGTTGGAAGCTTCGTCCACCGCATAACCCTGCTCCCGCAACCACCCGGCCATGGAGTCGAGGACGTGCGGGTCGTCGTCCACTAGCAGCAGCGAGGCGCGTTTCATAGATTCGATCCTCAATCGGCGCGGTAATCCGCCCCGATGATGTAAGGAATTTCAGGCAGCATACGGCGGGTGGGTACTAACTAGGCCAAGGGACCGTGCACCCTTTGACTGGTCCAAAGCCTGCCAACGTGGTACTGCTTTTGCCTACCCCAGATCCTCATCCATGCCCCACTTGCTTTTCCGCCCCTTGTCACAACCTACTTATGTGTATATAGGTTACACTCAAATGAAGTCAAAACTTGAAGAATAGGGACGTTCGTGTCCAATTAGCGGCATAGATTTTGCAGAAACCAAGCTTGATGCGTTCCACGCCAGTTTGACACATGGCAAACCACCCTACGCTGATTGTTCCTACGGATTGCCGCATTTCGAGGGGATATTTTTCATTTGATATTGGACGGTCCTTCCGTGTGGTATACTTGTGAGGGTATCACCCCCCATTGATAAGGCATAACGAAAGTTTGATACGTTTAATCCTGAAACATCGGTCGACGAGCCCCCGGGTCAGGTTTGTTGGCTTGAAGGACTGGGAGTTCTGTCTTTTCATGGCTGGTAAATTTTGGCTCGTTTTTTTTACGCTTGTTGACGGAGGAGATGGACATGGCAATTAAAGTGTTGGTTGTCGATGATCACGAAGTGGTGCGGCTTGGATTGCGAAGCTTGTTTCGAGGCTCAGATATCTCAATTGTTTCGGAAGCCGCCTCCGCGAAGCAAGCGCTGGAGGAAACGCAAAAACACCACCCGGATGTGGTGCTCATGGATATAAGGATGGGTGAAAACGACGGTTTGGCTGCGCTGGAAAAACTACGCAAGAAGACGCCGGACGTGCCCGTAGTCATGTTGTCGATGTACGACAATCCCACCTACGTTGCTCGCTCGGTGGCCTTGGGCGCAGCGGACTACGTAATGAAAGGCTCGCCGCGCGATGAACTGATTTCGGCCATTGAGCGCGCCGCCAAGGGCGAAGGTCCAGCGGAAGGCAGCATGATGGAACGCGTCAAAGACGCCATGGCGCGTCGTGGCGACCGCGACGATGACATTCCCCTAACCAACCGCGAGTTGCAAGTTCTGCGTCACGTAGCGCTGGGCTTGAGCAATCGCGAAATCGGCCGATCGCTGGGAATCAGCATCGAAACGGTGAAGGAGCACGTCCAGAACATCCTTCGCAAGCTCGATGTGAGCGATCGTACTCAAGCCGCCGTCTGGGCGGTCAAGAAAGCCTTGGTGTAATCCACCTCCCGCGATGATTCGCGGCGCAAATTGCCCGTGAGGGAAAGAGCCGGCATGTTGCTGTTCGCACGCCGGCTCTTGGTGTTAAGGAAGTTCCCGTTCTCGCTCGGCCGGGGAATCGTCGCCGGTCGCTCTTGACGCCGCGCGGGTCGGCGCGTACTCTTCGGCCGCGTTCTAACCAAAGTTTATCAAGCGATTTTCGCGGAGATCCCGCTATGAGTTCGTCAGGCCGGAAGGAGCCGCTGACGTTGTCTTCGGTTCCATTGTTGGATGTCGGGCGCGGTTATCGCGAATTACGGGAAGAGATTCTTACCGCCATCGCCCGCGTGTGCGATTCAGGCCAGTACGTGCTCGGACCGGATGTTACCGAGCTGGAGCAAAACCTGGCGCAATACTGCGGCGTGGAACACGCCGTGGCGTGCGCCTCGGGGAGCGACGCCCTGTTGCTCGCCTTGATGGCGGTGGGCGTAGGGCGGGGCGATCAGGTGATTGTTCCAAGTTTCACGTTCTTCGCCACAGCGAGCGCCGCTTGGCGACTGGGCGCTACGCCGGTATTCGTCGATATTGACCCCGTAACGTTCAACTTGGCGCCCTCGGCCGTCGAGGCCGCCATCGGGCCAACCACCAAGGCGATTATTCCCGTCCACCTGTACGGGCAATGCGCCGATATGGCGCCAATTCAAGAGACCGCGCGTTGGCACGGCATTGCCTTGGTGGAAGACGCAGCGCAAGCCATTGGCGCCCGGTATGGCGATCAGCCCGCCGGAGCGCTGGGCGATATCGGCTGCTTCAGCTTTTACCCCACGAAGAACTTAGGCGGCTTTGGCGACGGCGGCTTAATGACCGCGCGCAGCGCCGAACTGGCGTCACGGCTCACCTTGCTCCGGGGGCACGGCATGCGGCCCCGCTACTACCATCGTGAAGTCGGGATCAACAGCCGCCTGGACTCGATCCAGGCCGCCATCCTCAAGATCAAGCTGCCGTACCTGGAGCGTTGGACCCAGGCGCGCCGCGACAACGCGGAGCGTTACCTTGAACTATTCGCCGCCGCGGGACTAGACGGCGAGTTGGTTCTGCCCGTCGAAGCTCCCCACCGCCGGCATGTCTGGAACCAATTCACGGTGCGCGTGCGCGATGGCGCCCGCGATCGGCTACGCGAGCATTTGAGCCAGACCGGCGTCGGGACCGAGATTTATTACCCCCTGCCGCTGCATCTGCAAGAATGCTTCCGCGGCTTAGGCTACCGCGAAGGCAGTCTGCCCGAGACGGAGCTTGCCGCGAGCGAAGTGCTAAGTCTCCCCATCTTTCCTGAACTAACAATACAGGAACAGGAAACCGTGGTGGCGAACGTCGCCCGCTTTTATGGGCGCAAGTTCAGCGTCAAGGCGGCGTGAGAGGCGTTCTCCGAGACGCAGCAGCGCCGTAACGAGAGCATTTCTCGCCTGAAGACTCCGGCGGGACGCCGCAGCTACGAAGAGCGCGCTAGTGGTGCGGCTTGGCGTCCTCGTCGTCATCCTTGCGCTTGATCTTGGGATACCGCCGTTTCCCCGGCCGCACAACGACGAACAATCCCAGCCCCACGCATAAGATAGTGAGCGCATAACCAAGGACGTAACTCTTGGGGGCTTTTTCCTCGCCTTCCGCCGCAACTTGCGCAAGCGCGATCAGCGGCGTCAACCAAACGCCACCAAGGAAGATTACGGACAGCGCCAAACGCAATCGAGTCGCCAAACGAGACATGGGTTTATCGCACGAGTCGAAGGAAACGAGGATGTTTCCATCTTACTCTGCCCCGGCAACCCATGTCATCCCCGCGCCCAACCGGTCGCGGGCGCGTTTAACGCGCCTTCGCACAAGACCTCGATTTACCGCGGCTCTGAAGACTTGCCATTTCCGGTATCAATTCGCGGCGCCGCTTACGATTTTGCCCTATCCGAGACGAGGCAAGTCTTATCGCCTGGATCACCCCACATCCGGTCGGCTACCGCTGAATGACCACCGGCTCGGCGCGAACCGCCGTCCAGGCATTTCCCGAACCGATCCAGGCGTAGGGATTCCAACTATTGCTGACCCACGTCGGCGAGTACACGTCCATGAAGGGCAGCGGGCTGGCCTGGGGGCGCGTGTTCGAGAAACCGAACCACTGCATGGCGCCCAGCCGTGAACGACGGTGGGCGGCGCGGGTGGCCGCGTTCCGCCGCACCGCCTGGAGCGGGTCGTCATAGCGACGCATCTCTTGCATATACAACCACATTTCGGGCGTCACCACTTCGGCCTTCAAATCCTCATACTGCGGGCGCTGACGAAACGGGTCGAACTGGTTCCGCAGCGGGGCAGCCAACTGCCGGCGAACCTGGTCGGGGGAGGTGGTTTCCGCCGCGGCGCCAAACTCCCCCGTGTCGGCGGACGGAGCCGCAAGCGCGCGGGAAGCGGTGTCTTGCGTCAAGGCCGGCGGCTGCGCCATTCCGCGCGTCGCGGCAAGAGCGAACAGCAACGAAGCATAGACGATCGAGCGTGGCATGGGTCAGTATCTCCTGGCGGCGGGAAGCGATCCGCGCACGGGCGTCGCGCAGGGCGGGATACCACTTACCATCGGCTTGTTCCACGGTTTGCGCTTAGTGGTCGTAACGAGAAGTCGCGATTGGTATTCCCCAAATCCGCTTCGATTGGTAACGTCGGCAAGGTCCCCGCAGGCGGCAAATTCTTCCTAAGACTCAAGATTGCCATAATCGCGACCGATACCACCGAAAGCCGCCTGTTGGCGTCAAGCGGCGGGGAAGGAACCCCGCGCTGGGACCTTTTGGAACGGATTCCTGTCATGAACACCGCCGTCCCGTCCTCGGCGAATTCCGCCTCTGGCCCTCGCGCGCCGTCACGCGGCGCACCAGACGCGCTGGAACTGCGTCGGGCGCCTGTGTTGCTTCGCCTTGCGGCATTGCCGGCGTCGAGCGCGTCCGAGCTTCCTTCGCCCACGCCAACTACGCAAGAGGCGTCGAACCCTCCCGCGCCCCTCGCCGTGGATGAGAACGATTCCCACGAGCACGCGCCGCCGGCTCCGCCCAACGGGGAGCCTGCGCCGCGCGAACGCGCCTCGCGAGAGCGCGGCGCGCAGCGGCATGAGCGCCGCGAGACTCAAAAACGTCAACCCGCCACCCTTTCCCAATGGATCCTGGGGGGCTGCATGCTGGCTGCGGGAGTAACCGGATTTTTCGTACTTTCGGGCGATTGGGGAGGAAGCGCCCCCGATGCGCCGCCCACCGACGGCTGGAGCCGCCGCGCTGATGAAAAGCCTGTCGACGCCCCCGGTTTCAACCAACCACAATTCGCCGACGCGCCGCCGATTACCGTGCATCGCGAATCGACCACCATGCCGCAGTCGGAGCGTCACTGGTCGAATCCCGCCGAAGGCGAAATCGCGCCGGCCGTGGCGCAACAGCAAACGCCCACGCCGCCGAACTGGATGGGCGGCGACTCTCTGGCTCCCAACTTGCCAGGGGCCTCCAGCGCCGCGCCCACCATTCCAAGCGCGACCTACCCCACCACGCCCCACGGCGGCGCGGTGACGGCGGGCCACACTAACATCCAACCGACCACCAACATCCACCTGGCTCCGCCGGGGAACGCGGCGCCGCCGCTCTCGGGCCCGCCGCGGGCTTCGGCCACTAGTACGGCTCCGATGCCTAATTATCCCAACACGGGCGCCGCCGAGTTCAACGTTTTGTCGCCAACCGCGCCCGTGGCCCAAACCGGCTACCCCAGCACCGGCTACGCCTCGGAACCACCTTCGGGCGGCGACGCGGGATACGCTCCCGCAGCCCGCGTGGGAATGCGGGAAATGGGAACGGCCCCGGCATACCCGCCGGTGAATACGCCGTCGTCCGGCTACCCCACGACCGGCGGCGTTTCGCTGGGTTCGTCTCCGAACGATACTACCCCTCCTGCCATGAGTCCTCGTTATGAACGCATTAGATAAAGCATTCATCAAGGCCTACGCCAAGGGCGTTCAAGGACACACCTCCGCGCCGGCGTGTGAGCCGATGGAAGAGAACCTGGAACGCTCGGCGGCGGCTTCGCAGAACCGCGCCGCGGTCGAGCAGTCCCGCCTTTCACCGTTGGTCGAGGTGTCGGCCGCCGATGGCGTCTGGTATCGGATCGAACCCGTGACTGCGGCCACCGAACCGGCTACCCAGCATGTTGCGTCCGCTACTCAGCGTAGCCAGCGGTTGATGGCTGAGCGGGTCCAAGCCGCGCAGTCCAACCTGTCGGCGGTCGAGATGCTCGATTCGTTGCTCGGTTTGGACGAACCATGTTTGCGCACGCAAAGGCCAAGCGGCGATCAGGAGCAGCCGCGCGCGACGTATGTGCGCATGGATGCCTCCGAATCTCCGGCGAATCCTGGCGTCAGTCCTTCGACGCGAGCCGTTTCCACGCGGGCCGCGCTGTTAACGCAGCACGAACTTCAGGCGTTTGTCGAGGGCGCCGAAGCTTCGGTCGTCACACAACGATGGGACTCGGGTAGCGTCGCCGATGTTTCACCGGAATCGCTTTGCCAATGTTGGCTGGCGATCGAGCGAGTCGCCGCACCCGTGGTGATCGAACAGTCCTGGGCTGAAATCTTGCCGCCGGCCGCCCCCACGGCTGCGATCAAGCAACAACCGAACACGGCCGCGCCCGTCATCGAGGATTCGTCTCCGATGGCGGCTTCGATTCCTGCAACCCACAACGCCGTAACCGTACACGCTGCGTCACCGGCGGAGAATACTGAGAGCGCGCCCTCGGCGTCTAAGGTGAACTGCGAAGCGCCGGCGCCATCACAACCAACGGAATCACCCATCGCCGCGGCGCCCGCAGCGCCCGTTCAAGACGCGCCACCGGCGCCGACCGTTGAGGTTGCCAAGTCGCCCGCAAAAGCGACGGAAGCGCGCTCGGCGCCTTCTCTCCGCACGGTCGTCGAGGCGCCAACAACCATTGAAACCCCCAAGTTGTACACCCCGCCCGCAACGGCGGCAGAGGCGGAACGAGAAGATTCGCCCCCACTTACCGCGTTTCAAGCGGCATGGGAAGTGGATCGTTTGAATTGGCCCGAGGAATGCGATCGGCTGGCCCGCGGCGACACGTTTGGCCCGCTGGCGAAGATGCTGATCGAGACCAGCCGCGGTGGCAAGAGCGTGATCGCCGTCACCGGCGCTCGCCGGGGCGAAGGACGCAGCACGCTCGCCTTGTGTCTGGCGCGGCGCGCGGCGAAAGAGGGCGCGAATGTCGCGGTGCTGGACGCTGACTTTGAACGGCCACACCTGGGACGCCGCATTGGAATCGACATGGAGAACGGCTGGGACGACGTGCTGACCGACGGGCAACCGCTCGCCGAAGCCGCCGTGTCTTCGCTGGAGGACCGAGTGACGGTGTTCCCGCTGGGGCGTCGAGCCGCGGCCTTTGTCAGCGCTCACACGGTCACCGCTTTGCAGCAGTTGGCGCAAGCGTTCGACCTGGTGTTGGTCGACATGGGGCCGGTGGGCGAGGACGAGGCGGCCGACGCCACCGTCGAATGCCAATCGGCCGCCGCAGCCCTTGTGGTTTGTGACCGCCGTCACGCGACCGAGGCCGACCTTGGAACCACCCTGGACCGGCTGCATGCGGCGGGTATCGAAACCTTGGGCGTCGTCGAGACGTTCGCCTAAGCGACCTTGAAACGAAGCCTCGAACCCTTCTTGTCTCATGTACGAAACCTACTGGCAACTCGAGACGAAGCCGTTCGAGCACACCTCGGACGCACGCTTCTACTTTCCTGGCGAGTCGCACCAGGGAGCGTTGTTGAAGCTGCGCTACGCGGTCGAGAGCCAACGCGGCGCCGCGCTGTTGACCGGCGGCGCCGGCCTGGGGAAGACACTGTTGGTTCAGGCGCTGGCGCGGCAGTTAACCGAACGCTACGCGCCGTTTGTGCGGCTGGTGTTTCCGCAAATGCCGCCCGACCAACTCTTGGCGTACCTGACCGGCCGACTGACGGGCCACCGGGTGGACCACGCGCCCGTGGCCGAGAGTTTACGGCGTCTGGAAGACGCGCTCCGCGAGAACGTCCAAGCCGGCCGCCGCGCGGTGCTGGTCATTGACGAGGCGCAGCACCTGTGTGAAGCCGGCACTTTGGAAACCGTGCGCCTGCTACTCAACCTGGAAACGCCCGCGGGACCGGGATTCACGCTCCTGCTGGTCGGCCAGCCGTTGCTCTTGCCCGTGCTGGACCGCATGCCCGAGTTGGATGAACGCCTGGGAGTGAAATGCCTGATCCGGCCGTTCACGCTCGATGAGTCGATTGGGTACGTGCGGCACCGACTCCAGGCGGCGGGCGCATCGCGGCCGATCTTCGACGATCGGGCGCTGACGGCAATTCACCGCCTGGCGCACGGCAGCCCCCGGCGCATCAACCGGCTGTGCGACTTGGCCCTGCTGATCGGCTACGCCGAAGAACGCACGACGATCGGCGAGATGCAGATCGTGGCCGTCTCTGAGGAACTGACCGCGGTGGCGCCGGAGTAGAGGAAGCGAGTAGAGGTTAGAGGTTGGGAGGGGTGGCTGCGGAGCTGGTTCCGTGGGAACTTTGGTCTGGGGGTGTATTTGCCGCGTCGAAGCGGCTATGGTTTCCTTTCATGCCCCCGTCTTGTGCTCTGGCTCGTCGCGATGGCATTCGCGACTTCTTTCTGATCGCACTGCTGACGCTCGTAGCGCTGGCGATGCGGCTTGCGCAAGTGCATGAGAGTCTCTGGCTGGACGAACTGCATACGTCCTGGGTGGTGGCCGACGCCGCCGCGTTGATTCCCCATCGGTCCATGATCGGCAACCAGCCGCCGACGTACTTCTATCTCGTTTGGGCCGTGGTGCGGACCCTGGGAGCGAGCGAACTCGCATTGCGATTGCCCTCGGTGCTGACGGGAACCGCGCTGGTTCCTTTGAGCTTTGTGCTCGTTCGCAACGCGACGCGCTCCGGCGCCGCCGCTTGGACGGCGGCGTTCGTGGCCGCCGCGGATCGTGACTTCCTGTTTTACGCAACCGAGGCCCGCGTCTACGCCCTGGTGCAACTGCTGGCGGTCGCGCGGTTCTGGGTGTTCTGGCAAGCGTTGACCTTGTCCGCGCGAACGTGGCGCATCGCGTATATCGTCCTGGCTGCGGCGATGTTTTATTGTCACTACACAACGGCTTTACTTTGGGTCGGAGAGGCCGCATGCGTCGCCGCGTGGATGCTGCGCGGGCCGGAGAATCGGCGCGACGGACTGCGGTTCCTGGCGGACTCGGCGCTGATTCTCTTATGTTGCCTCCCCGCGGCGCCGCACGTACGCGAAATCTACACCCGCCGCGACAACTGGGCGTTGTTTATTCCGAGACCAACCCCGGACCAACTCGTCAAACCCGCGTTTATACAACGTAGCGAACTGCTGTCCTGCTACCTGGCGCCGACTGCGCTCTGCTTGTTGGCCGCCTGGGCGAGACGTGCAAATCGAGTCTTCGCGCCAAGGACGGTGAATGGCGCCTCGCCGAAAGAACAGGTTGGGGCGGATCGCCCGGCACATTGGCGCTGGAGCGATGGCCCACCAGTACACGTCTTGGCGATGCTCCTATTGTGGATCGTATCGCCCGTAAGCGCTGCGTGGCTGTTGTCGGTGAGCGATGTCGCACGGGTGTTTTTGTATCGTTTCTTAATTGGCGCCGCCGCGGCGGTTCCGCTGCTCGCAGGCCTCCTGTGCGGTCTGGCGCCCACACGGTTCTGGCGCAGGGCCGGGGCGGTGGGCACGACGCTGGTCGTGCTGTTCGTCCTCTCGCCGCGATACGTCGCCCAGTTTCAGTCGGACGGGCGATTTCTGGCCGACCGGAATGAGGATTGGCGCGCGGCGGTAGCGTACCTCAACAACCGCGAAGACATGTTGCCGGTGCTGGTCGATGCAGGGCTGATCGAGGCGAGCGATCCCGCCGCCTTGTCCGATCCGCAAGCGCGCCAGTTTTGCTTGCTGCCCGTCACCGCCTTATATCCCTTGGATGTGGCTCACCATCGCTTGCTGGCCGTGTCGCTACGGCGTCCGGAAGGTTTTACGCCCGAGGCGCGCGACGCAATTACCGAGCATCACGGCGCATGGCTCCTGCTACGCGCCCGTCCTGCAAGCGCGGCCCGCATGGCGAAGCGCGTGCGCCGCGAGTTTTCGGCTCGCGGGGCTTGCATCGAGGAAACGCTCTCGTTCGGCGGCGTTCAAGCCGTGAGGATCGGGCTAGGTCAGTAACCGCGAGAAGCGGCCCCTGCCGTTTATAGACCCTGATCACGCGACTCTCCTGCGTGATGAACCGCGGAACTGGCAAATTGCGCATAGCGCAGGAATTTCAATTTGCGGCGCGCCGGTTGCGTCCTTCCTTGCCGGCGCCAGCAATCACCATCCGTGTGATTTGCTCCCGATCAATCGCCATAACACCTTTATCCATGAGGACCACGCTTTGATTCGTCCTCGAATAGCCGGCGTAGAGACGCGCGCAAACGTTCCGTTTTGCAAACTCCGGAAGCGCTATGCTGAAGTGCGACAATCCAGCGAGGCTTTTTGCGAATCGCTGGCTGTTGAAGACTGCATCATCCAATCGATGCCCGACGCCAGCCCCACTCGGTGGCATTTGGCGCATACAACGTGGTTTTTCGAGACCTTCGTGCTGTCCAAGGCGGTCCCCGGTTATTCGCCGGTCAATCCATCGTTTGAGTACTTGTTCAATTCGTACTACAACGCGCTTGGGCCGCAGTTTCCCCGGCCGCAGCGTGGTTTGTTATCGCGTCCGACACTGGCTGAAGTGAGCGACTACCGGCGCGAGATCGACCGCCGCATGGCGCGCCTTCTGACCCGTGGCGATGAGCTGAGTCCCGACTTGCGAGCGGTGGTCGAATTGGGCCTGCACCATGAGCAACAACATCAAGAGTTGATGCATACCGACCTCAAGCACCTGTTTGCGTGCAATCCGTTGGGGCCGGTTTACCGCGTGCGGGAGGATGACCCACGCTCCCGCTCCACCCCGCTTGGCTGGCGATCCTTCAATGAAGGCGTGTACGAGATCGGGCGCCACGGCGACGGGTTCGCCTTTGATAACGAAGGGCCGCGGCATCGCGTGTTCATCAACGCCTTTGAACTAGCCAGCCGCCCGACGACCAACGCTGAGTTCATCGAGTTTATTCATGACGGAGGTTATGGGCGCCCGGACTTATGGCTTTCGCTCGGCTGGCAGACGGTTCAGGCCGAGCAGTGGCAGGCGCCGTTGTACTGGATGCGCAATGACGACGGCTGGACTGAGTTTACGCTGGCGGGCCGCAAGCCGCTTGTGTCGCACGCGCCGGTGTGCCACTTGAGTTACTTCGAGGCCGACGCCTTCGCGCGGTGGAGCGGCGCCCGACTGCCGACCGAAGCCGAGTGGGAGGTCGCCGCCCACGCGGCCGCGGCCGAAGGGGGTGGAGTCAGCGGGAATTTCGTGGAAAGCGGTCGCCTGCATCCCGCGCCTGCGTCGGAGTCAACCCAATCGCGTCTTGTGCAGATGTTCGGCGATGTATGGGAATGGACCGCCAGCGCGTATGCCCCTTATCCCGGCTATCGGACGTTGGCCGGCGCCTTGGGGGAATACAACGGCAAATTCATGTGCAACCAGTATGTGCTGCGGGGAGGATCGTGCGTCACGCCCCAAACGCACCTGCGCCCCACGTATCGCAACTTTTTTCCGCCCGAAACCCGCTGGCAGTTTACCGGCGTGCGACTAGCGCGGGGAGGAAGGGTGGAGGGAGGAAGAGAGTGATGGAGTGATGGAAAGAAAGCGGCGACCGCCACCACTCCCTTACTCCACCACTCCCTTACTCCACCGCGCCTCCCTCCTTCCCTTCGCTGCTGAACCGCTTGTTGGAGAGAATGATTTCTATGCCTCGAATCGCTTCCTTTGTCGTACATGATTATGAGCCTTCGCCCGGCACGTTCTTTGATGACGTGGTGCAGGGTTTGTCGCAGCCAGCCAAACGTCTGCCCTCGAAGTATCTTTACGATGCGAGGGGTTGTCGCTTGTACGAGGCGATTTGCGACTTGGAAGAGTACTACCTGACGCGCACCGAACTGGCCATCTTGCAGCGGCATTCCCGCGAGATAGCTGCCCGCATCGGACCGGAGGCGGCAATCATCGAACTGGGGAGCGGCAGCAACGTCAAGACGCGCATCCTGCTCGATCGCCTGGACCGCCCCGCCGCATACGTGCCGGTGGATATTGCAAGGGACCACCTGACGGCCACCACAGCGCAGTTGCGGTTGCGATATCCTCGACTGGAGGTCCATCCTTTATGCGCCGACTTCACCGATTGGTTCGAGCCGCCGGAGTTAGAAACCGAGGTGCGACGAAACGTGGTGGTCTTTCTCGGCTCGACAATTGGCAACTTTGATCCCGCCGAGGCTAAAACACTTCTGGCCCGCATGGCCCTGGTGACGGGCCGCCAGGGCGGATTGCTCCTTGGATTCGATCTCAAGAAGGATCGCCAAATCCTGGAAGCGGCCTATAACGATTCCCGCGGCGTGACGGCGCAATTCAACCTGAATTTGCTGACACGTGTCAATCGCGAACTGGGCGCTAACTTCCGCCTGGAGCAGTTCGATCACGCGGCGATTTATAACCCCACGGCCGGCCGCATCGAGATGCACCTGGTCAGCGACTGCTGGCAGGCCGTGTCGCTTCACGGGCATCGGTTCATTCTGCGTCGCGGTGAAACGATTTGCACGGAGCATTCCCATAAATACGATTTGCATGGCTTCCGCCGCCGGGCCGCCCGCGCCGGCTTCCGCCACGTGCAAACGTGGACCGACCCTCGCCAGATGTTCGCGGTGGCGTACTTCGAGATCGCGTAACCTTCTGAATGGCGTGGTGGAAAGCTTACGCTTGTTCCCACCATCCGCGCGGGAACGCCGGTCCGCTACACTTTGCGTAGCACGATCGCCACGGCCGCGCCCTTCCCTGCGCCGGCTGGTTCTGTGGCGCCGTCGGCGCGTCCCCGCACTGCCAAGCGTCGTCTGGTCCGTTAAGCTACGAGCGTAGCGTCCACCGTTTAGTTCCCAGTTGCCTTCGGGAGAACTCCATGCACCGCCGTTCTTTTTTGAAGTCGGCCGCCGCGGGCGTCGCGCTGTCGGCCGCGGCCCGTCAAACGCTTGCCTTCGCGAACGAGAAACCCAAACGCGTGGGGCTGGTCGGTTGCGGCTGGTACGGCAAGAGCGCGTTGTTGCGTATGTTGCAAGTGGCGCCGGTCGAGGTGATTTCTCTGTGCGACGTGGATCGCAAGATGTTGTCTGAAGCCGCCGAACTGGTCGCATCGCGTCAACAATCCAAGAAGCAGCCCAAGACCTACGGCGACTATCGCCAGATGATCGAGCAAGAGGACTTGGACATTGTGCAAGTCTCGACGCCGGACCATTGGCATTGCCTGCCGATGATTGCCGCCGTCCAGGCCGGGCGCGACGTATACGTGGAGAAGCCGATCAGCGTCGACGTGGTCGAAGGCCAGGCCATGTTGGCCGCCGCCCGCAAGCACAATCGCGTGGTGCAGGTGGGGACGCAGCGCCGCAGCACGCCGCACATCATCGAGGCTCGCGACCGCATCTTGCGCGAAGGCAAGCTCGGCAAGGTTGGGCTGGTCGAGGTGTACTGCTATTACCACATGCGAACGCGCGAGAACCCGCCGCCCACCGAACCGCCCGAGCATCTAAACTACGAGATGTGGACCGGCCCCGCCCCGATGCGGCCCTACACGCCCCTGACGCATCCGCGGCGGTGGCGGGCGTTCATGGAGTACAGCAACGGGATCATGGGCGACATGTGCATACACATGTTCGACATGGTCCGTTGGATGATGGACCTGGGCTGGCCACGGCGGATCGCCTCGTCGGGCGGCATTCTGGTGGACAAGAACAGCATTTCCAATATCCCCGACACCCAGGCGGCCACGTTCGAGTACGACGACCTGACCGTGGTCTGGCAACACCGCACTTGGGGCCATGCGCCCGATCCCAAGTATCCCTGGGGCGCCACGTTCTACGGCGACAAGGGCACGCTCAAGGTGAGCGTGATGGGCTACGACTTCCTGCCGCACGGCGGCGGCGAGCCGATCCGCCAAGACGTCGTTTACGAGTTAGAGCAGTACCCCGAAGACAAGGATGAGAAAGACCTGGAGCGGCACGTGGCCCCCGCGCTCCGACGCCACATGGAGAATTTTCTCACTTGCGTCGAAACGCGCGAGAAGCCGGTGGCCGACATCGAGCAGGGCTACATCTCCAGCGCCAGTTGTATTCTGGCGAATCTGGCTCTCGCCACCGGCCGCACGCTGGAGTATGACCCGGCGACTGGCCAGGTGAAGAACGACGAAGAAGCCACGCGTTTGTTGGCTCGAAAGTACCGCGAGCCGTGGGAGCATCCTACTCCTGAAACGGTGTAATTAAAGCCGCAGCCCTTCCGGCGGCCGTTGGCCGCCGGCTATTCCCCAACGGATTTCTACTCACTACTAAATCACTTCGTGTAGCGGTTCGATCTCGGCGTCTACGGGGTAGCGGGGGACGCCGCCGTTGTCGAACACGCGGTCGCGGTGCGCGTCCAGTCCCATGTTGTGATAGAGGGTAGCGAAGACCTCCTGGAACTTGACCGGGCGTTTGGTCGGCACTTCGCCATACTTGTTGCTTTCGCCGATCACCTGGCCGGTGCGCATGCCGCCGCCCGCGAGCAAGCAGGCGTTGAGCTGCGGCCAATGGTCGCGGCTATTGTTCGAGTTGATCCGCGGCGTGCGGCCGAACTCGCCCCAGACCACCACCGATACATCTTTGTCCAACCCGCGCTCGTGCAAGTCACTGATCAAAGCCGCCAGCCCTTGGTCGAGCATGGGGAACTCGACGCGCGACATGGGATAGTTCATCCCGTCGGGTCCGTGCCAGTCCCAGCGGCTGTAGTTCAGCGCCACATACCGGGCGCCCGCTTCCACCAGTCGCCGCGCCACGCAGAAGTTCTGAATCATGCGCGGCGCGCCGTCGCGTTGGAACGCTTCATCATTCTTGCCGTATCGCTCCAGCACCCTTGGGTCTTCTTGCGACAGATCGAGCGCGTCGCCCAATTTCGAGTCGGTCAGAATGTCCATGGCTTGATCGAGATACGAATCAACGTCACTCATTTTGACCACTTGGTCTACATCGCGTCGGAAGCGGTCCAAGGCGCCGCGTAGCTGCACGCGGTCTTGTAGCCGCTCCAAGCTAATCCCTTGCAGGACCATGTTGTCGGACTTCTCGCCCGGCTTGCGGCCCACGAGGTTAAAGGGATTGTGCGACGAGGGCAGAAAGCCCGCCGTTCCCGGCTCGCCCCAGGTGCGATTCCCGGTGGGGTACATCAAGGCGGCGTGCGCGGGCACCGAAGGATCGACTTGTCCCGCCAACCGAGAAACCCACGAACCCGCCGCCGGCCAGCCGTCGCGCGGGCCGCGATCCGACTTCTTATGGCCCGTCATGCACTGGTAGCCGTCGTGCGCGCCGTCCGAGTCGGCGAGCGAGCGCACGATGATGAACTTGTCCATCATCGCTGCTACTTTGGGGAACAGTTCGCAAATCTGAATGCCCGGCACGTTGGTGTCGATCGGATCGAACTCGCCGCGAATCTCGGCGGGCGCATGGGGCTTCAAGTCCCACATATCCAAATGCGAGGGACCGCCGGGGAGATAGATATTGATGATTGCTTTATGGGAGCGGCCCACGCCCGCCGCCGCCTCCAACTCTAACAGCCGATTCAGCCCAAACCCGCCGACCACGGCCCCGCCGATCGAAAGGAAACTACGGCGCGTGACGCGATCGCAGAATCCAGACTTCTTGTCCGCCCGACCCAGAATTGTCAACATCGCTAGTTCCTCCACCGCGGCGCAATGGTTCCTGATGCGGACGCTCCCGCTTTCAGAGTGGGAACGCACAACGACGATATTTTCTAATAGTCGGAATTATAAGCAATTATTGATGCGTAAATCAAGAGAAATCTCGACGACGTGAATGGACTTTGGCGAGCACGGAAGGGAGCTTTTGCTGCCATCAAAAAGGGCCGCCGTACCGGCTCTTTGCCGTATCCGTCCCCGGCGTTCCGTCTGTAGCTAAAATTCCAGTGAAACGGCAAGCCCGTCATCCGCGCACTACCCATCCAGGGCGTTTGCAAGATTGTGGGAGGTTGCGTTATCGTAATCCAAGGAAGTGATGGAAAGCACCAAACGCCAGCCGCGATAAACTGGTTCGCGGGAGGGGGCCTCCAGGATAAGGCCCCTCGTGCAACCTCGAACCTCACTTTCCTAACCTCCTGTTCGCCACTCGTGAAAGGGCAAGCGGGACCATCCTTGTGGAGTATCGGCGTCTTGCGGGTTGAGCTTGTCTTGAGGATGAATCAAAAGAATTTTTGTTACCCATTTTGGAACTGGCGTTGTTCCGCGCCGCTGCTCGCTATTTTGGACGCCGCACTATGACGCAACCGATTCTTCCCGGCGCCACGTTGGGCGTTCTTGGCAGCGGGCAGTTGGGGCGAATGTTCGCCCTGGCGGCGCGGCGCCTGGGCTACCGCGTGCATGTGCTGTCGCCCGATCAGGACTCCCCCACGGGGCAAATTGCCGACGTAGAGATTGCCGCTTCGTATGACGATTTGGACGCGGTGGCTCGCTTTGCCCAGGAAGTGTCGGTGGTGACGTTCGAGTTCGAGAACGTGCCCGCCCGCACCGCCGAGGTGGCGGCTCGCTATGCGCCGGTGCGGCCTGATTACCGTGTGCTTCACACGACGCAAAACCGACTGCGCGAAAAGACGACCTTGGCCGATGCCGGATTTCCCGTCACGCCCTTTCGCGCCGTGCGCGGCGCCGAGGAACTCACCGCCGCGTTGGAGCAATTGGGCCGGCCGGCGGTATTGAAAACTGCGGATTGGGGTTACGACGGCAAGGGACAACTCCGCGTCGAACGCCACGACGATCCCGCGACGGCGTGGGCCAGGCTGGGCGCCGGGGAAGCAATTCTCGAAGCGTTCATCGACTTCGAGCAGGAGGTCTCGGTGGTGGCGGCCCGAGGGCTGGATGGTTCGCTGGCGCTTTACGGTCCAATAGGTAATCGCCATCGGAACCATATTCTCGACCTCTCGGTCTACCCTGCCGACACTACGCCCGAGACTTCCCGCCGCGCGCTGGAGATCGCCCGCGCGGTGATGGAGACCCTGGACGTGGTGGGCGTGCTGTGCGTCGAGTTTTTCCTGACCGCCGACGGCCAACTGCTGATTAATGAACTAGCGCCGCGCCCGCACAACTCGGGGCACTTGACCATCGACGCCTGCGTCACCTGCCAGTTCGAGCAGCAGGTCCGCGCGGCGTGCGGTCTTCCTCTTGGTTCGGATCGACTGCTGGCGCCGGCGGCCATGGCCAACTTGCTCGGCGACCTGTGGCGCAGCGGAACACCCCACTGGTCCGCAGCGCTGGCGGTCCCCGAGGTCAAGCTCCACCTGTATGGCAAGCGCTCGGCGCTGCCTGGTCGTAAGATGGGGCATCTGACCGCGCTCGGCGCTACGCCGCACGAGGCCGCCGAGCGCGCCCTGGCCGCCCGCGCCGCACTGGTGGAACATTCCACAACGTAGGTTGCTCACCCGCGCGAGAACCCAATAAGGATTCCGCTCTCGCGAGCGAACTACACGACGTAGACCGACGTCTTACAGGTCTACGGCAAGGGCGCTGACGAACACGGGTGACGGCGGCGCGGACAGGAGCGTGGTCCTGCCCGCAGGCGCCACGACGCGCACCGCATATCTTAGGAGCAAGCGCCCTGGCTCGGCGGGCGCGGGAACCAGGAGAGGGAAGGCCTGGCCATCTTCTCGGGTAGGACGCCACGAGACTGTAAGCTTTTGGCCGTGCGGCGGCGGGTAAATCAGTCGGGGCGCCTCGGCCCGTCTTTCCGCCCGGCTGATGTACTGTGCGGCAACCGTAAGCTCCAACTCATCGGGATTGGCCGGTCCGACCAGTCGCGTGGAAATTTCCACCTGCGAAGCATCGGGGCGCCGCGATCGCTCGCCCGTGGGCAGAACCAGTCGCCACGGCGGCGCTTCGGACCAAACGGCGTCGCGCCGGTCGGGCTCCGGATCGCACACTGCGGCGAGCGACTCGCCGCAAAAGGTGGTCAGGAAGTCCAGCGCCCAGCGTTCGCCCCAAGTCAGCCGATCCGGCGCCGGTCTCATTCGTCGGCCTTCGGCCAACTGTTGCTGGATTCGGCACAAGTGGCAATGTTCCCCGTGTGCGGCGAATTTCTCTCGCGAAGGAAAGATCAAGGGTGGCTCGTGGCTCCGCAAGCTGCGGTCCCACTCGGCTGGAATCGCGTGCCGACAGTATTGCGCAAATAGGCGATGGCGGCTGGGGGGGGTGTCCAACCAATGGCCGAAGTCTTTCAGACAACGAACATTGTGCTGCATCTCGCGCCATTGCTGCGAAAGCCACTCCACGCTTTCCAGTTCGGCCCGCGCGTCCCGCCGCTCCTCGAACGGCAAGCTTGGCCTTTGGAGAAGGTCGCGAAGCGCCCGTTCCTTGCTCGCCAACAGGCGCCAGAAAACCTCTTCACCCGCGAGCGCTTGGCGCAGAAGAGAATGCTCAAACGAGGGTGGAACAGCGGGCGCATTGAGAGCCGACCGATGCGCGTCGGCAAGCTCGGACGGTCGATAACCCCATTCGGCCGACATGGCGACTGCCGCTTGTTCGTGACGAACCGCGCTGGCGCCGGGCGACATTACTCAGGCGAGAGCACGTCGCGCAAACGGTCATGGCCCCGATGACACAAGAGCCAGCGCAATCCTGCGTTGCGTCGCACGCGAAGGAAGCCGTCGGATACGTCCTCGACGGTCCAGACCACGCGCTGCGCGGAGCACCGCACGTTGTCGAGCCGGCGACGAAGCTCCGGATCGGTCAACAGTGGCAGCAACTCGGCCAGCCGCGACTCCAACCGCGTGTATTCAAGTTGTATACTTGTAACATAATTGGCCCGTGCCGCAAGCGATAGATCGCCGTCCCCCTCCCGGCCGCCAAAGCACACATCGGCAAACTCCCGCGCGGCCTGCTGCAATTCGTTCGCGCCGTCGAGAACCGAAGGCGGCAAGGGTTCGCAAGCCAGCGCCTTGGCAAGGGCGGCCATCCGACCACGGAGTTTGGCGCCGAACAAGCTGAGTTCGGTATACATGTCGTTGCGGCAGCGGCGACCCCGGCCGACTCGCTCGGTGGTCCACTGGCGTAGGAGAGAAGGACTGGCGCACAGCCGCTGCGATAACGGACTTTGATTCGGCGTAATGGCGACATGCAAGGCCCGGCTCAATTGACGTTTGAACGGTTGCTGCCGAAGAAACGCATGGCCTTGCGTTTCCAATGTTTGAAGCAATTCGGACCATTTTTTCACGGCGTCCTGCGGGAACTTGCCCAAGCGCGGAATTTGCAGGCGTGGCGACCACGCCTGGTATTGGGCGTAGTATGCCTCCAGGCGTTGCAGCACGCACACCGCAAGCTGCGTCTTGCGCGACGTTTTGGCCCGCCCCGAGAGAAGTAACAACCGCAGCGCCGTTTGCACCATCCGCAACAGCGGCAGCGCGTAGGCGGTAGACGGCAGCAGCGGGGGTTCGCCGGGCGCCACGGCGGCCAGCAACACTTCAACGCGGGCCACGCGATGGATTTCTTCGGGCGTTAGTTTCGCTAGCGCGGGGGCAAGCGTCGCACCCGCCAACGGGATATCCGCGGCGCCCGGCGACGGCGCGCCACAGGCGGCGAGAATCGTGTCTAAATGAAAGTACCGTACAGTTTGAGCCGGCAGCGAGGGTTGGTCATCGGCATTCGATTCAGGATCGCGCGGGGGCGTTACGCTGGTCGTCGCGTCGGCGCCATGAACGCGCAAACCGTCATGCAGCCACGCGCCGAAGTCAGGGTTTTCGAGGAACCGCCACACTTTTTCCGCCCAGGCGGACTCACTTAGCGGCGCACCACCACCCTCGCGACGCGCCAGTTCCGTTTGCCGAACAAACTGCTTTAGCGATTCGAGCATCCGGAGGAACGATGGGTCCAAACGCGGATCGCCCGTACGGCTCTGGCGCCACGAAGCGGTTGTCAGGAAGGAGGCGGTGTCCAACGAAGCGCGCAATTGCGCCAGATACGCGTTGCGGGCCGGCAGCAGACCGCGACGCAAGATCTCCTTGCGCTGCCGCGCCATCTCGGCGCTGATCGCTCGTCGATCGTCGCGGGCAAAGTGGGGCGCCAGGAAATTGTCCCAAAGAAGCGCGAACGTCTCCGGCGAGTCATGGTCGACCGACGCCAACCATGCCGCCGCCAGGTCGCGCGCCGGCGGCGCGTCCGTTTGTACTAGCAATTTGCCGGTCGCAATGGCGATCGTGGCCTGCAGGAATTGCCGGTCTTCCTCCTGCGGAAGCGGCGGGCCGCCGCCGTCATGAATGATCGCGGCGTTCAGCAAGGCCAGATCGCTCACGGGCTGCTGGAAACGGTTCGGCAAGGTCATGGTGGCGTGCCTCATTGCGAAAGCGGCCAGGCCGAGCACGGGACATCGGTCAGTTTTTCCCGACGAGGCGGGGAGGTCACAAAAGATCCGGGCGCTCCTCGGCTAGCCGTCCGTAATCGCCTGGGTACAAAGACAAGCTCGTGGAAAAGTTGTAGTTGTTCCTTAGGGTTCAGTCCAGTTTTCTTTATGGATGAAAAATTCGCGTTCTGAAGGGAAATATCGCTCTAAGGGATCTGTGCATTCCCTTGTCGGCAACCCAGCGGCGACCGCTTGGCCCTTCCGCGTCGCTTTCGCCAGCCGGAATAAGGCATTCAGATCGCATGATGCCTGTCACAACGGCCGCTGGTTAGTTTAATGAATCAGTTCTCTGCGCCGGGAAAATTCGGTGCGTGTCGCGCACGTGCTGGCCAAGCCTCTGTCACTAAGTCGGAAGCCGAGGGGACTTCTTACCTAACAGCCCCCTAATTTTCAAAATTTTCCCGCAGCGTGTTTCTCGGCGTTGCGATAGGACGGAAAACCAAGAAGACGCTAGCGGCGCCGTTTGCGGTTTCGCCGTTGATTCCATTCTGCATGGCGGCGTCCAGGGAAAGGAAAACAAGCTGCCGACTGTCATGGTTCGCGGGCCGCGGTGGCCACGGTGGTAGAGGGCGCATGCCGCGCCCCGTCGATTCACCGTGGGAGCCTTACGCCATGACCGCCAAATCGGGAGACGTTTTTGATCCCTTGAACCTCGGGCGTTTTGAATTGCACACGTTGGCGGACAAGAGCGAAGCACCCGCCGACATAGCAGCTTCGCCGTGGGCCGAGCAGCAACCACCCGCCAGCTACGCCGAAGCTACCATCGCTCCTGACGACCAACTGGTGTGGGTGCGACTCAACAAGACCAACGAGGGCCTCAGCCGCACGCGCAACCGCGACGAAGCCGTGGCGGGCTTCCGGGTTGTACGTCGCCGCCTGGGGTCGGCGTTAGCGATGATTGTCCAAGGCGAGGGGGTGTTGGTGAACGGCGTGCCCGCACTGCCGCTGGCCGTGCTGTCGGTCAAAGACTCGGTGGTGCTCGGGCCGGGCCGGCACTTTTACGTGACGCAACGACTCCAGCCGTATCTCGGTCCGCCGCCGCAGCATGTGCTGAACAAGCCGTGCCCCTTCTGCCAAATACCCATAACCGACGACACCCGCATTTATCTTTGCCCCTGCGGCGCGCCCTACCACTACGAAACGGCGGAAAGCCATCCGCAGGTGGAGGCCAGCGAACGGCTCAACTGCTACGCCAAGATCGAAAAGTGCCTGTCCTGCGGCCGCCGCCTGACGCTGGAAGAGTTCCTCGAATGGGATCCCGCGACCGCGTAAAGCGGCGAATCGTGCGTAGGGAATCGGTCGCAGTCTCAGCACGGGGCGCATTGGCAACCCCGCGCCTCATTCACTACTCCCTCTTCGCCTCGATTCACAACCTCTCACTCTTGGCTGCATCTCATGACAAGCCCCACGCACCCCCCCATCCCCTCGTTTGAAGACTTCCAGCGCCAGCGTCCGGGCGTATGGCCGCCGCCGATTCGCTGGCGGCGGTGGTCACCGCGGCGGGAATGGGATGAAAACGCCGTGGCGAGCGTACCGCCAGCGTGGCGGGAAGATCGTTGCAAGTTGCACGAGAAATGCGTGGTGGTGATGGGCCTGGGCGCTGTGGGCGGGGTGTGCTTTGAGCAGTTGGCAAAACTGGGCGTGGGACGACTCTATGGGTTGGATCCCGACCTCTATGGAGAAGATTCGTGGATTACCCAGCCATCGCTCGTGGAGCAATGCGGGCGGCGCAAGGCCGACGTCCAAGGCTGCCGCGCCGCGCGGGCCAACCCCTGGGCCGAAGTGGCGACCGCCGCCGCGTTTGCACAGGATGTGCCGCTTGCCGTACTGCGTCAGGCGGATGTGATTGTGCTGGCCGGCGACAACCTGGAGCTCTTGGTCTGGGCCGGCGAGTACGCCGTGGGTCTAGGAAAAGTCGTGGTGCAAGGCGCCGTGTATGGCGCCGCGCAGCAAGCGATTGTCCGGGGCTTCAATCTGGCTGACCCGGCTACCGTCTGCCCGACCTGCCTGCTGGCCGAGTCCGACTGGGGCCATATGACCAGCCGGCTGGGCTGCGACCCCGCGATCATGCGGCGGCAAGGAATCGAGCCAACGCAAACCTTGCCGCACGTTTGCGCCACGGCCGGACAAATGACCGCCAGCGAGGTAATTAAATGGTTGCTGGGGAAAAGCGATTCCGCGCTGTCGGGCGCTGAGGTCCAATACAACCTGATCGGCCACCGCGCGCTCCGCACGGCGTTCACCCGCAAGGCCGCCTGTCGCGGGCCGCATCGGCGGTGGCGGGTAATCGACTTGCCGCAATCGTGGCGAGCAACCACGTTGGCGGAGTTGGCCAGCGAGGTCGACTCACCCCCAGAGCCGGAAGACGCAACTCGCGGAGCAAGCCGCCGAGATTGGCAGGTGAAGGCCGAGGTTCCCTGGATCGCCCGCGCCTCGTGCTGGTCGTGCGGCAAGGTCCATCCCGTGCGGCGGTTCTCGCGATTGGGCCGCTCCGTTGGCCGCTGCCCGTGCGGCGGCGTTTTGTGGGCCGACTTGGAAGGCCGTCGCTCGCTCATTCCGGTCGATGACCTCAAAGTGGCGTGGAACAAGCCGTTGTCACGTCTGGGGCTACGCGGCGGCGAGAGCCTCGCTTTCTGTCACGATGAAGACGTGACGTGGCTGGTCCTGTCATGACCTGCACCGCGCCACGCGCCAGTTAATAGAACCCAATCACGGGGAATCGCCGGAGGCTGTTCGCCACGGGCTTCTCCATGCGCGCGTGTGGCATGCACGGAAGCCTTTGTCTTCTCTCGATATCTGGAGTAAATCATCATGACTTTAACGACCTCGCCGCTGGCCGAAGACCGGCTGACGCGGCATGAGCAAATTCTGACCCGGGCGGGGGAGCAAAACGCCGGGTCGCGGGATTGGCGAATGTGGAAACAGGCGGCGGCGCGGTCGCTGATCGAGTTGGCCAACTATTCGCCGCGCATGGAGGTGCTCGACATCCGCATGGGTGGCGAGTTTTACGCGGTCTACCGCATCGTCATGCCCGTGCCGCGGTGGCCGATGAAAAACGAGCTGCAAGTCGGACGCGAAGCCGTATTCGACCTCTTATACGACGAGTCGTGGCGGCGCACCGCGCCGCCACCGACGATGCCGCTGGGTATGTTCTACCCGCACGACGTGTTTCACCCCAACTGCCGCCCGGCGCCGCTGCCGCTTCCGGTGGCGCTGCCGTTCTTCGACAACGTCCCGCGCGTGTCGGTTTGCCTAGGCACGTTGCAACCGAATGTCTCGGTCAAGCAGTTGGTCTTGATGGGGCACGATCTGGTCAGCCTGCAATCGCTGATGTTGGACGAGACCGATCCCAACGGCGTGTTCAACCCGTACGCCTCGGAATTTTTCCGCGGCAACGCAGACGCTCCCGCACTGTATCGCTTAGGACTATTGGAGCCTTGGAACCCCGGAGACGAAGCATGACGACAGCCTCTCTTGCCACTCGCCGCCCCCATAAGCTGGCCGCGCCGCGCCTGCGGCCGTCAGTCAAGTTCTGGAAGATGGACGAGCGCGGCGGCTGGCTCACTTATCTCCGCGGCTGCACGCTCAAGAACGACCAACACCCGCTGACGCACCACGCCGATTGGGCGGGGCCGGTTAAGTTGGTTGAATCGTCGCACGGCGGCGAACTACTGGTGCGTTACGATTTTTGTTTGAACCAAACGCTCGGGCATGAAGGCGATCCCACCATTGACGCCGACCTGGCGAGCGAAAACGAAACGCTCGAGAACGCCTTCGCCGCGCGGGCCGATGCCTTCGATGAACAGAGCCGGATCGACGGCTGGACGCCGCCGCCCCTGGAGTCGCTCATCGCGTGGCTGTGTCAAAGCAACTACGAGCCGACGGAGGATGAAGACCATAACCTCCGTCTAAGCATCCGCCGCCGCGGCGCCACGGGCCAGGTGAAACTGGTGCGCGAAGCAGGCCGGTTGCGGCTAACCATGCCGCTGGGCCGCTGGGGCGAATTGCCCGTAGAGAATCGCCACGCAATGCAGAAGCTCGCTTCGCTGGCCAACGCTCGTTGCCGGCTGGCGCGCATCGTGTGGGAAGCCAGCGAGAAGGTGGACGCCTGCGAAGCCCGTATCGACCTGAGCGGTCTGCCGTACACCGCCCACCTCAGCCGCCGCATGGAAAGCTTCTGGCAAGAAACAATGCGGCTCTCGATGACCGCCCTTGACCTGGCCGTGACGCAACTGGCGATGGAGCTGGCCGTACTCGCGGAAGACAAAGAGCAAGAGTTGGTCAAGCTCATGCCGTGTTGAAAGTAGGTCGCTCGCTCCGCGGTTGTGAATCTGCCCGTAGCGGCGGCGCGCGCGCCGCCGGGACGACGATTTGACAAAACGTTCATAACCTCTCCGCGAGTGACCAATGGTTTGCGCGGCAAGCCGCAAGCACCGCCGCGCTACTCGCTACGCGAGCGGTCGGTCACGCGCGGGGCGAGTGACCTACGTTGGGTGTCGGCGCCGTGTCTTGGCGCCGTGGTTTCCCTGTTCCTTTGGGAAGGAGGTGTTGTATGGGCGCCGTGTCTGCGCCGGAGAAGCCCGTGATCGATCCTTTGCGCGTGTTCGCCGAGGACGTCACTGGCAGCAAACTCATCGAGCTGGAAGGCATCGATGGGCACCGCAAGGCCAGCGACGTGGCTCAGTCGCTGGCCGGGGAGTTGAACCTCCCCATGAATGCTCCCTGGGCCATTCGGGACGAGAAATCGGCCCGCATGTTGGACGATGACCTCCCGCTCGGTCAGCAGATCGAGCAGGATGCGCGTCTAACGGTGATTCCCCGGTCCCATCTCGGGTAGTGCGAGGTTGTGGTCCACAACCTCGCTACCGGGGACCGCAACCACGGCGGCGTCGCGGTCACGCGGCGCCGCCGGTTTTGTTTGCAGGATGCAGGAGTCCGAGATTCAGGAGTCACAAATCAGATATCCACGACGCTCCTGGCCCCTAACTCCTGACCTCTGACGCCTGACCCCTGTCCCCTCACTTCTCCTCGTCCATGACACCTATCAACTTGACCAACGGCGAGCATCTTGCCGTCGATTTGTATTCGAAGGCCGACGAGCCGAAGTTGCTCGGTCGGGAAACGGTAAGCGTGGGCGACTTGGCGCTCGCCCGCGATGAGACGTGGCGCGAGGCGCTGCGGGTAGGAAAACTCGATCAGCGCGACCCCAGCGAATTCGTCATGCGCGTGTTGCCCGGCAAGATCACCCGGGCTGGACGGATGGAAGAATACCTGGTGGAGTTGTCCGATGGCGACAACGTCTACCAGCGCCGCTTCTCGCTGTTTAGCCTGGCGCCGGTCGCCCGGCGGCGGGCAAGGGCGTTAATCGAGGCCGACACGTTGCCCGAAGACGGCGAATATCACTTCGGCCTGACTTCCATCCCCCGCTCGCCGCGCGGGAACGGCGAAGGCGAAGCCAGGGCCGCGGCCAAGGTGATCCAGCACACCGAACCGCTCGTGCTGGAAGAAGCGCCGCTACAAGAGTTCTTGGCGACCAGCGAACTGGTTCCTTGCGAAACGGCCGAGCCGCTAGAAGAACCGACGCCGCCAATGCCGGTGTTCTTTGCGCCCGGCGTGTGGGAGGCGGCTTACGAATGTGCGCGACGCGGCGGCGAGAACGAGTCGGGCGGCGTGCTCACGGGACGCCTGCTGCGTGACACCGCTTCGCCCGAGATTTTTCTGACCGTGGACGCCTGCATCGAAGCCGAATTCGCCGACGAGCAAAAGCTGTCTGTCACGTTTTCGGGCGAGTCATGGGCCAAGATACGAGAGGTCCTTCGCTTCCGCCGGAAGCGAATGAATCGGCCGAACGAACGCATTCTCGGCGCGGTGCACGGCCATAACTTCTTGCCCTCGGCCGATTCCCGCGGCGTGCGCACTTGTGAGGTCTGCACCGTGGCCAGGTATTGCAGCCGCACCACGGCGGTCGCGAGCCTTGACGACTTCCACTGGCACGCCGCGGTGTTTGGCGGAGGCCAGCCCTGGGCCGTGTCGCTCATCTGGGGCTACACCGCACGCAGCGAGGACGACTGGCGGCTGTACCACTGGAACGACGCGACGCTCGCCGCGCGCAGCGCGCGCCGGATGAAGGCGCGAGTCGTGGATTAGGGGACGACAAACCACCCCTGCCCGCGCCACGCCTTCTATTCACCATTCGCTACTCACCCCCTTTAGGAGCCTTCCATGCCCTTTGACTGGAAACAAGTGCTGGCCATGCAACCTCACGCGGCGCCGATGGCGGGCGTCGCCAAGATGTTGCTCGAAAGTGACAAGCCGGCCGACGTGTGCGCCAAGACGTACATGGACGTGCTGATGTCGCAGATCGCCAACCCGGTAGTCGTTCAAGGACTGCTGACCGACCTGTTCATACAAGTGCACGAGATGAAAAAGGCCGCCGATCCTGAATCGGCGGCCGTGAAGCTCAAAGAGATGTACGAGCAAGCCATTCTGGAACTGCGGCATGGACCGGTGCGGCCGGCCACGTTTATTGGAACGGTGGAGTGGCCGTTGGCCACGCCGCAGCAGCGCATCGAGGTGGTCGCGCCCGATGGCACGCACCGCCACCCGGCGCTGTCGCCCGATATTCAGATCGAAGAACTGAAGCCTGGCATGACCGTGTTCCTCGATCCCGAAGGCGCGGTCGTGCTGGCGTACAGCACGATGATGCCGCACGTGGGCCAAGAGGCCAAGTTCCAGCGGCGCCTGCCCGACACCAACTGCGTGGAAGTGGCCCTGCGCGACGAGCGGTTCGTCCTGCACGCCGCCCAAGAGGTGCTGGATGTGATCGACGCGGGCGACATCAAACGCGGCGACCCGGTCATCTTCTGCCCGCGTCGCGAATTCGCCTTCCAGGCCGTGCCCGACGAGCACGACCGCAAGTTCCGCTATGTGGATGAAGGCCGCATTCCCAACGTGGAGGCCAACCGCGACATCGGCAAGCCGCACTGGTCGCTGGCGTGGCTGTTGCGTCGCACCGATCTGCTCTTGAACCGGCCCGACATTCTGGAACTGCTCGACGTGCGCCCGCGCGTGGGCATCCTGATGGTCGGTCCCTCGGGCACCGGTAAAACGCTCACCATCAAGGCCTACCTCCACGAGTTCCACCGCATGCTGCGCGAGCGCACCGGGCGCGACGACCTGGGCAGCCGCGTGGTGCGGGTCAAGGCGGGCGAAATGCTCTCGCCCTGGTTTGGCGAGACCGACCAGAACTTTGAGCGGCTGTTTAACGACGTGTACGCCATTGGCAGCACGCCCGAGCGCACCGCCGATGGCGAGCAGGTGATTCTGCCTGTTGTGCTGCTGATGGAGGAAATCGAGGGGCTGGCCCGCCGCCGCGGCGCCGATGACGGCACGGGTGTCTACGATCGCGTGATCGGCACGCTCTTGCAGCGGTTGGACGATCCGAACGACGACCTTTCTCGGCTCCCCCTCATTATAGTGGCTAGCTCGAACCGACCCTCGATGATCGACATTGCAATGTGGAGGCGCTTGGCCTCGGTTGTTGCGAGGTTTCATCGTTTGGACCGCGACGGCTTTACCGCCGTGCTGAGCAAGAAGCTCAAGACGCACTTCCCGTTTGCCTCGCGCAATGGGCACTCCAACGCCGAACTGCGCGATGCGTTGATCGACGAGGTAGTCGCCACGCTCTGTAGCCCCAACGGGGACGACACGATCATCGAAATCACGCTTCGTGACGGCGCCAAGATTCGCAAGGATCGGCGGCATCTGCTGACCGGCGCCGTGGTGGAGCAAGCGGTGAGCGAGTCGATCGACCGGATCGCGTTTCAGGCGGCCGAGCGCGGCATGGAGGGCGTGGGGATGACCTCGGCCATGTTGATCGAGGCCCTGCACCGGCAGGTGGACAACCTGGCCGACAACATCAACGCCGCGAACGCGGCCGACTTCATCGACCTGCCCGAGAACGCCAAGATCGCCGACGTGAAGCGGCTCCGCCCCCGCGGCGGCGCCTTTGCGAATTTGATGGCGGAGTAGTCGGAAGTTTATCCGCGCGAAACCGCAAGCGACGCCGCTTGCGGTTTCGCGCTGCATCGCTGGGAGATTCCATTATGGCCCTACGGGAAAAAATCAACGAGAAGCTGGTCCAGGTGCTCGACGCGCACCAGATTCAGGTGGTCGAGCCGCAAGCCCAAATGTTGCAACTGAACGGCGTGCTGGCGGGGGCGCACTTCAGCAAGCCGCGGACCAACATGCTGTGGCGCCACCGGGGCCGCGACGTGTGGGAAGTGTTCGTCGATGAAGACTTCTACTACCTCGGCCCCGACGCCGATCGACGCCGCCTCTTTTGCGGCGCCAAGCAAGCGCGTTGGCTGGCCCTGGCGTTGGAGGAGCCGATCACCGGCAACCTAGACCGGGCCGTGTTGAGCGGCTTGGAGTGCATTGATAGCCCCCTGCAAAACGCCTGGCGAAAGTACGGCGATTTGCGGGAAGAGCCGGGCGGGCCGCCCCGCGCCGTCCTGAAGCGCCTGGAGTCGTTTGGCCGCGTGCTGAACGTCGAGCAATTGCGCATGCCGCCCGTGCATCCCACGCCCGCGCAAGCGGACCGGGTGGCGTGCGTGGTGGAAACGGTGCATCGCAATCGCTCGCCCACGTGCCCTTTGATCTTGGGCGGCGCGGGATCAGGCAAATCAACCTTGGCCCGACTGGCCGCGGCGCGTCTGTTGGAGCTTGGCGTCGAACACCGCGTGCTGTGGGTGCAGGGCGCGGCGGTCTGTTGCGGGATGATCTTTCCCCCGCAGCGCGACGAGCGTCTTGGCAAGGCGCTCGAAGCCGCGCTCCATGCGGGCGACGTGTTGGTGGTGCTGGAGCAGTTCGATTTAGCCCTGGGACAGTCGCGGGTGGCGGCCTCGTTGACGGCCGACGCACTCGACGCGGGGCTAAAGCTGATCGTGGTCGCTGACGAAGCCGGCTGGCTCGAAGGCGGCGCCCAGTGTCACGAGCTGCGCCGCCGGGTGCAGGTGATCCCGCCGCTACTGCTTCCCATGGAAGAGTTGGGCAGGATCCTCAAAAGCCACCTCGACGAGCATCCACTAGCCGAGCAGTTGGAAACGGCCCCAGAACTGTTGGCGACCGTTATCAAGCAGGCGCCGTGGATGCCGGGCGAGAACCCTGGCGCCGCGCTGGGGTTGCTGGAAGCGGTGTTATCCCGCGCCGCGCTCGGCGGCCGCACGCTGGTCGGTCCCGACGACGTGTACCACGCCGTCGAGTTGTATGGCGTTCCCGAGGAAGCGTGAAGGATTGCGTTGGCGGGAAATACGTCTGGCAAGCTTCGTCGCGCGAAACCGCAAGCGAGAGCTTCACCGCCTGCGGTTTCGCGGGAGAAACCTTCTGAATCACGGTCCCGTAACTCGGAGCCGTTCAGTTTCGAAAAACCATGTCCTCCATGTCACAAAAACGGCCCGCCAAGAGCCAAGCTTAGGAGGCGGTTCGTTGGTGTCTCTGTTCTTTTCTTTTCAGGAGCATGACTCATGCCGTTAGAAAAACTTCACAACTCGGGCGGTCCCACGTTGGGGCAAGACCCCTTTGGCGATGGTTTCGCCGCGGGCGAACGGCACGTCGAGGTGATCCACGGCGTGTACTCGCACTCGCTGCCCTTGGTGGGCATGACGGTCGGCCAGGCTCGTAACGAGCTGACCGACCGCATGAACATCGACCCCGACGCCATTTCGGTCGTCGACGGCCAGGAGGTGGACGAGAACACCGTCCTGCACGAAGGCCAAGTGCTGAATTTTGTCAAGCGCGCCGGGGAGAAAGGGTGAGCGGGAAGGAGGAGAGTAGGGAGTGGGGAATAGGGAAAGAAACTGCCATAGCTTGTCACGACTCCCTATCCCCGCCCTCCTTTCTACTCCCCCTTCCCGGCCTCCTCTTTACTCCCCGTTTCCCATTCCCTACTCCCTACTCCCCAGAGCGTCTCATGTCTGACACCCTCACCATCGCCAACGGCAAGGTCTTGTTAAAGACCGAAGAGGGCCAATCGATCGAGCGGCCCGAAACCGACCTGTGCGCCATGTTCCAGCACGAAATTCGCGCGCCCATCGACGGCAGCGCACTGCCCGACGGGGTCAAGTTCGTGGAGTGGCGCGACCCATTCTTTCTGGTCGTGCACCAGCATCCGCCGTTTTGCCGGTCGCTTCGGTGGATCGCCAACGATTCGCCAGCGGATTTTGGCCCCGGCACAAAATATCGTAATGTGCGGCTAAGCATGCCTTACGCGATCACCTTCGCGTTGTACTTTCATCGCGGCGGGCGGTTGTTCCTGACCGGCTACAACGAACTGTACTTTCGCAACGAGCCGCTGCGAAGCAAGAGCGATCTGCTGTGTTACCCCGCGCTGTTGAATGTCTCCATCATCAAGACCCCCGCGCGGATGCGATCCTGGATCTGCACGCAGCATTTGCATAACACGCCCGACATGGATTGGACTTCGCAGCTTGGCAATCTCATTACCCATTGTTGGGACTTTTCTTTCAATCGCTCGTCAGAACGCCACGAGGGGTTATCGGGCCTGGGGTTTTCCCAAGGAATTCACCCCGACTTGCACCCGGTCGAACGTTGGGAGGAGGCTTCCAAACGCGACGACGCTTTCGCCTTATCGGTCCCTTGGAAACCGGCATTGAAGGCGGGCGAACTGATGGACTGCCTGTTGGACGAGATCGGCAAGCAGAACTACTACGTTCCCGAGGCCGCGCTCGCGAAACCCAAGATGGCCAGCGTTGTGCATCGCTTTCTCAACTTCGCCCAACAGAAACGAGGTTAGAGGCCAGAGGTTGTGAATCTCTCGCAAAGTAAGTCTCGCCTGCCGGGCGAGGCCTTCCTTCGGCCTGCGGTCTTCGTGGTTGTTTGCAGGAAAGTCCCGCCCTGCCGGTGGGGCCTACCAAACATTCACAACCTCTCAGGGTTAGAGGCGGAGCATGTGCGGTCTCGTTCGCGACCAGGCATTCATGATGCCTCGGGCGCGCGAGGCAGAGATCAGAGGTGGGGTGCTCGCTCCCGCTATCCAACACATCTCTAACCTCAGCTCCTAACCTCGAACCTATAACTCCTAATCCCTAACCTCTTCCTCGCCCCTTTCGCAGGAGCCATCGATGTCGAAGATCCCGCTCTATCTCAAGACCTCGGCCGAGATGGCTCGGCCGGAGGATTCAGAGTTTTACCTGCTGACCCGCTCGGGTTTGTTCTTTTGCCGCAACCATCCTTGGTTTCAAAGCGACACGCCCACTCGCAAGCCGCCGTACTGGCTGGCGGAGCATGAGTCGCGATTAGTGCTTAATTATCCCAAGCTGACCAAGACAACGCTGGAGTACGTGGTGGGTTTCTTCCGCCAGGCGTACGACAAGCACGGCTCGGAGTCGATCGTGCTGATGCTTTGGGACCAGGCGAAGCAGCGTTACCGCATTTGCGTGCCCAAGCAGGAGGCGACCGTGTGGGAGAACTCCTACGGCGTACGCTCGGCGATGGATGTGACGTACGAGGTGCCCACGCAACTGCCGCCCAAGCACATCATCGCCATGTCGATCCATTGTCATGGCGATCACGGAGCGTATAGCTCGTGGACCGATGAGGCCGACGAAGTGCATCGCGACGGGATTCACGCCGTGGTGGGCCACATCGACCGCCGCCAGCCTGATTTTCACATGGCGCTGGCGGTGGACGGCCGCCGCTTCGACCTGGCCTTTAGCGACGTGTTTTCCGGCTTTGAAAAGCCCCGCCGCGATATTCCCCAACAGTGGATGGACCAGCTTACCGTCAAGGTCAAACGGCCCATATGGATGAGCGGGTCCAGCAGCCACAAGACCACCAACCAAAGTTACAAGAATTACGGAGGGTATTACGGTGGATACGAAGGTGTGTGACGAATGGGGAGTTGCAAATTGCAAATTGAAAAATGCAAAATGCAAATTGTGCAGGGATGAAGTGTTTGTGAAGTATTCTGTAAGTTTTCAGTTTTAAATTCGCAATTTGCAATTTCCAATCTCTGCGAGGGAGCAAACTATGGCGACCACGGTCAAGAAACCCAAGCCAAAAGGAACTTCCCAACAGCCGGTCAAAGGTAAGGCTCGATCCAAGCCGGCGCGCGGTAAATCTCGGCGAGTGGCGGCGGGCGACGAACTGGCTTGCCAACTGACGCCGGGGGCGCGGGTGAAGTTCATCGGGCTGGGCGGCATCGGCTGCATTGTGCTGGAGTTCCTGGGAAGATACCTGAAAAGCCAGCGGCACATCCCCGGTATCCGGTTGGTGCTGATCGACGGCGACAGTTTCGAGCCAGCCAACGATCAACGCATGGCCTTTCAAACCTTGGGCAATAAGGCCGAAGTCAAGGCCGCCGAGACCCTCAAGGCGCTCTCGCCTTTTGACGGCTCGATCGTGCCGGTAAGCCAGTACGTGAACGCCGCGAACATTCGCGACTTGATCAAGCCTGGGGATCATATAGTCCTTGCGGTGGACAATCACCAGACTCGACGGGTGGTTTCCGAGCATTGCCAGACGCTCAAGGAAGTGGCGTTGTTCAGCGGCGGGAACGAGGGCGTCGATCCACCCCGCGAGCGCGGCGTGTATGGCAACGTGCAAATCTACGTTCGCAAGAATGGCCGCGACGTGACGGCGCCGCTGACGAAGTTCCATCCCGAGATCGCCAACGCCACCGGTGACTTGCCCGGCGGCCCCAACTGCGGAGAGCTGGCGCTCTCGACGCCGCAAATCCTGTTCGCCAACCAGGCGGTGGCCAGCGTCCTGTGCAATGCGTTTTATGCTTACGTCACCGGCAACTTGCATTACCAGGAAGCGAAATTCGACATCCTGGAGAACCGAGTCCTTCCCCAGTTACTGCTGCCAAAAGACCTGGTCGTCCCGCAAATGGCGGCCAGAAAGTAGCAAGTTCGCCTAACGCAAAGGGAGAGCGTTTTCAGAATCGCCGCAACAAGACAAGCTCGGCAGCGGCCGCTTATCGTTTGCGTTTCCTAACAACAACACCTCGCGTCGCGGCGGCAGCCACGATGCGAGGTGTTTTTTTGTTCTTGCCACGCCAGCGAGACTTATGCCGCGTGCAGTTTTCGGGCGTGCTGGGCGCTATCGATCCAGCGGGCCACCTCGGCCAAATCGGGGCGACGGCCGTCCCGCAAGATGCGCTGGCCTTCCACCGAGGCGACAAAGGGTTTGACTAGCTCGTACAGGCGGACCGCGTCGCTGGCCGCCAGGCGGGCGACGGTGGTCACGCCGCAGGCGACAAGGATTTGCGCGTCGCGCCCGCGAAGTTGCGGCGTCGAGCAAACCAACTCGGCTTGCAATTGCCAGTCGCGAATCGTTTGCGCCGTGATGCGGCCGTGACCGATGCGCCGGGCGGCGCTCTCGGGCGAGATCGTCAGCAGGTCGGCCACGGTCTTGACGCCAATGGCGTGCAGCCGTTCGGCGGTGCGCGGCCCAATCGAAGGAGCGTCGATCACCGGGCTGGACAACTCCAGGTAGAACCGGCGGCCCGTGGAAAGCTCAACCTTTCTACTGGCCCCATTGAGTTGCGGCAAGCGCTCGGCGCTGTGCGACTCATCGTACCAGCGCCGGCTCCGATCGCTATGTTGCCGGCGGGACCAGTGCCGCTGCTGCGTCTCGCGCAGCGACTGCGTGGCGCGCCCCGAACCGACCCAACTTGCCAACCGGGCCAACTCCTCGTCGTCGCCCAAGTGGAACAGTCGCCGGCCCTCGTCGGTGGCCAGGCACCGCTCGACCCGCTGGAGCAGTTCTTCGGGGCCTAGCCGCGCTAGCTCTTCGCTCGAAGTCACGCCGCTGGCCACAAGGATGCGGGCGTCATACGTGCGCAAGTGCGGTGTATCGCACATGAGCCGCGCGACCGCCTGCCAGGTGCGAATCGTCTCGGCCGAAACGCCCAGGTGCGACAACCGCTGCTCAAGCGCCAGCGGCGCAAGCGCCAAGAAGTCGGCCACGGTCGCAATGCCCTGAGACGCCAATTCGGCGGCGACGGTCTTGTCGATGTCGGGTGCATAATGCACTCCATCGCCGCGCTGCAGGTAGTGCCGCGGCTGACGCGGCCCGCTCGCGCGGCGCCACTCATCCTCGTCATCGCGAAGCGGCGGCGTCAAGTCATCGTCCAGATACGCCAACGGATCGGGCGCCGCCACGCTCGCCGCAACCAGCGGCAGGCTTACCGGCGCCGCCGACTCGCTGGCCCAGCGAATGGCTTGTTGCTCGTGCAGGCTAGATTCGACCGGCAATTCCAACACCGGCACATCCAGGCGGCGGAACAGACGGGCCACTTGCTCGCGGCAGGTGAACACGAACACCTGGTGGCCGCGGGCTGAGAACTCGCGCAGCAGGAGGGCCGCTTGCTCGGCTTGGGCGGCGTCGAGATTGACGAACGTATCGTCCAAAATCAACGGCAAATGCACGCCCCGCCGCGCATAACCCGCGACCAGCGCCAGGCACAGCGACAGGTGAACGCGGTCGCGGATCGACCGGCCTTGCGTATCCAAGGCAAACGACTCGCCCCGCGCGTCTTCCAGCCACACGATCCGGTCGTTGCGCCAGACGTGGATGAAGTGGAATTGCCCATCCGTCATTCGGCGCAGGTATTCCGAGGCTTCTTGAATCACCGTCGGTTGCGGCGCCGGCGGCTCGGCCGGACGGGCGCGGAGGAGCAGTTCGCTCCGCTCGTACGCGCTCAGACGCTCCAGCCGTTCGTCAAGCTCGCGCTGAAGGGCGGCCAGTTCGCGACGGCGGGCCACCAGCGGCGCTTCCACTTCGGCCAGCGTCGGCAATCGCTCCAGGCGGCGCTGCTCCTCGTGCAGTTCGGCCAGTTCGACTTCGCAGCGACGTAGGCGATCGGCTGTTTCCTGGCGACGAAGCCGGATGGGAGTGATTGCGGCGTTTTGAATTTCCAGCTCCCGCTCGATGCGATCTTTCCGCCGCGCCAGACGCTGAATGTGTGAAGTTACCTCGGCGTGGCAACGGCGAAGCTGGTGCAGTTCGCTGGTGATCTCGTCGCGCCGTTCGCCCAGGTAGTGGCGGTTCAACTCGCGACAAAGTTGGTACACCTCGTCGCGCACGGCGCGGACCAGCGGCGAGCAGCGGCGGTCGGCCTCGCGGCAGTTGCAGTTCTCGCCCGCGGGCGGATCGGCCAGTAGACGAATTTCTCCTTGCAACTGCTCCAGGCGTTGTTCGATGGAGTCGATGTGCTTCTGGGCTTCGCTCCAGACCACTACCGGCGAGTCCGGCCCTTCGGCGGTCCAGCCCATGACCTCGCGGCGCAGCCGCGTGCGGCGGTGCGTCACGTCCTGCTGCACGCGCCGCCACCGCTCCAGTTGCGTCAGGATTGCCTGCAGGCGGCGTTGGAGCGTCAGACCCTCGGTATCTTCGTCTTCATCGGGTCCAGCCAGGGCTACGGTCGAGTGCGCCGCCCGACGTTCTTCCCAAACGGCGATCTCTTCATCCAGGGCCTTCAACTCGCGGCGCAAGCGAACCGCATCGGTCTCGCAGCGCGCCAACTCGTCCTGCACGCGGCGTAGTTCGTCCTCGCGGCGGTAACGTAAATGCACGCGTCCGCGCTCTAACTCGCCGATCTCGCCCTCGACCGCGCGGCGGCGGTCTTTGAGCCGTTCCACCTCGCGACGTTCTTCCTCCAAGCGCCGCAGTCGCTCGGTATCGTCGCCCCGCGGCGGCAGCGGTTCGCGAGGCGTCTCGACGAGGTCAAAACCATGCGCCAGCGCCGTTTGCACCACGGTCTCGGTGGGCGGCGTATCGCGGAAACTGGCGATGAAAAGCAGTCGGAATACCGACTCGTCAACGCCCGAAAGCAACTCGGGCAACACATCGCGGTCTATGGCGGCGCCGTCGGTGGTGTGAAGGCTCAGCCGGCCAGTGCGCGTGCCGTTGTCGTGCCGGCGAATGGTGCAGCGGCCTTGCGGGCCTTCGACCGCCACCGAACCGCCCCAAGGCGAGCTTTGCGCTGGCGCCGCACTTTCCTGAAAGTGCGGAAAGCCATAAAGCATTGCCTGCAAGAACCGCACAACGGTCGTCTTGCCCGAGCCGTTGGCGCCGTAAACCACGTTCAGCCGGTCATCCAGATCGCTCAGACGCAGCTTGGACCACGCCCCATACCGATCAATCGCCAAATCCTTGATTTTCATGTCTCGCTCCTTCCGTGGTGCGGGAAGTCTGGGTCATCCCTAGTGGGAGGGAGACAGACTTTAATTTTTTTCCCGATTTTTCGCCAGTCGAGTTTATGGCGAAATTCGCACGCCTGAACGCGGCGATTTTCGGAAGAAGTGGCCCACTTAGGTCGAGCGCGGCGCGATCCAGCACGAGCCATGCGGCTGCATGCCGACGTGGGGGTAATAACTTGCGGCCCCTGGTGCAGCTAGTAATATGAGCGTGGTGTCCAGGCCAGCCGCCTCGTGCGTGCGACGAAGCAGTTCGCGGCCGATCCCCTGGCGTTGAAACGGCGCAGCAACGGCCAGGTCGGAAAGATAGGTGCAATAGTGGAAGTCGGTGAGAGCGCGTGACACCCCCACCAAGTTGCCGTCCACCCGGGCAGTCACAATTACGTCGGCGTGACGCAACATGCCCGCGATGCGTTGTTCCTCGTCCACGGGGCGTCGCTCGGCCAAGGTGGAGCGGCGCAGCACGTCGATAAATTCGGCCGTGCTTAGGTCTGGTTCAATGCGGTAGGCAACATCCATTCGCAGGTTCTCTCAACCAGTCACGGCGGCGTCCGCCGCCGAAAGCGCCTCAACCGCCGCGCTCCCACACGCCGTACTGGATAATGCAGAACAGGGCGTTGAACAAGTCACGCACTCCGATCTTCTTGCCTTCGGCATAGGTGCGCGGGCGGTACGAGATGGGCACTTCGCACACGCGGCATGCGCGGCGGGCGATTTTGGCCGTCACTTCCGGCTCAAAGCCGAAACGGTCCTGTTGCAGCTCAATACGCTGGATTACGTCGCGCCGGAAGGCTTTGTAGCACGTCTCCATGTCGGTCAGGCGCAGCCCGGTAAAGCAGTTCGATGCCCACGTGAGCAATGCGTTGCCGAGCCGGTGCAGGCGCGACGAGTCGCGTTGCCGGCGACCGCGAAACTCCTCGCTCTCGTGGCGGTCGCTCAAGTAGCGCGATCCATACACCACGTCGGCCCGTCCTTCCACAATCGGCCGCACGACGCGCGTCAGGTCGCGCGGGTCATACTCCAAGTCGGCGTCTTGCACCGTAACGACATCGCCCCGAGCCACCGCAAACCCAGTCCGCAAGGCGGCGCCTTTTCCTTCATTCTGCGGTTTATAAACGATGCGCAGATCATCGTCGTTCTCGTAACCGCGCAAGATGGCCCGCGTCCCATCGGTGCTGAAGTCGTCCACCACGATAATTTCGACCGGCAGCGGCAACGCCCGCAAACTCTGAATGATGTGCGCGATGGTAGCCTGCTCGTTATAAACGGGAACCACCACCGAAAGCAAAAAACCGGCCGGCACGGCAAACTTTGGCGAGACCGTGGCGCGGTCCGGATCGACTAAGGCCGCCCCCAGTTGCTCCAACTCCTCTAGCGAACGCTCGATGCGGTCCTGTTCGGTTCCCTCGGCGGAACGTAAAGCAAGCGACGACGAAGGACGGCCGGAGGCGACGGTCATGGCAAAGTTTCCCGTTGTTCCCAATGTGCAGGCGCACCACAGGCAGCGCGACACGCCAAGTCAACTATAGGTCACGGGGCCGCCCACAGCGCCGCGGCCTACTTTGTGCGCGCCCGGGTTGTTACATTAAACCGCAAACCCTTCCAGCGCACGGACGCAGCTTGCCGCCGTAGAACGGAAACCATTCCGTTCTTTGGGGGCTTTGTCATCTGGCGAAGAAGTGACGGTTTATGAAACACGCGGCCAGCCAATCCCATATCGACATCGGCGACGTTCGCCTGAAGCTCAGCCAGCCGCATGACCCGGCGGGCGAGTGGATCGGGCAGCGGGAAATCCTCAAGCAACTTCTCGCCTGTTGGCTGGTGGTGGACGCCAAAGACCTTCCGCTTACGCCGCGCCTGGTGGGGCTGCCGGGCATCGGCAAGACCGCGCTGGCGGTGGCTGGCGCGCGGGAGCGCAAGCAAGAGCTTTACATCTACCAATGCACGGCCGACACCCGGCCGGAAGACCTGCTGGTGACGCCCGTGCTGGCCGAGAGCGGCAAGATTGCCTATCACGCCTCGCCGTTGGTGACGGCCATGATTCGCGGGGCGGTGTGCGTGCTGGACGAAGGGAACCGGATGAACGAAAAGTCGTGGGCCAGCCTGGCGCCGCTGTTCGATCATCGCCGGTATGTGGAGTCGATCGTGGCCGGAGTGACCATCCCCGCGCATCCGGACTTCCGCTGCGCGGTGACGATGAACCAGGATGACTCGACCTACGAGATCCCCGACTACATCCTGAGCCGCCTCCAGCCGACCCTTCCCGTGGGCTTTCCCAATCGCCGCGATGAATTGGCCATCTTGCAATACCATTTGCCCTTTGCCGAGCCGGAAATGCTGGCCATGACGGTCGATTTCCTCCAGCGCTCGCACGGGTTGAATCTTGATTTTTCCCCGCGCGATGGGATCAACTTGTTGCGGTACGCCATCAAGCGCCTGGCGCAGACCGAAGGCCATCCCGTGCAAAAAGACCAAGCCTGGCGCGAGGGGCTGGAGCGTTGCCTGGGCGAAGACGCCTTAGACTTACAATCGCTGGCGGAGCGTCGCAGCCGCACCTTGGGCGGTGGAGCCGTACCGCTGGGACTGGGCGATTTCTTCTTCTCGCCCGACGACCCGCTCCACCCCGACCGCGACGACGATGACGAAGACGAATATCTGTAACGTGCGCTGCCCATCGAAGCGCGAAGGTTACGGCCAGCGTGCAGGATGAATAGCAGGTCTGGGTGAAAGCGGTCAATAAAACAGGTTTGGCGGGGTGTGGGGCGACTATATTTCTGGCTGTCCTGAAGTACTGCGCGGGCGACGCTTTACGTGCGGCGGAAAAATTTTGTTCGGATTCTTGTCGGGTTGGGCGGCGGTTTGGCGGTGACTCGTATGTGGGGCGAACCAAACCTTTTCCTTACAACGACTCAGGACTACGAATCATGTTGACCCGCACCCTTTTAACGCTTGCCATGGCCGGGTTCGCCCTCACCGGCACGGCCAAGGCCGACACCTACAGCCACATCGACGGCCTGGCCGTCCAGTTGACCCGGAACGCCCGGTTGCTGGAGCGCGAATTCGCGGCCCATTACCGGCACACGTCGCGGTATCGCCACCTGCGCGAGGACGCCCGCCAGATGATTCGTCTGGCCGACCACGTGCACGAAGTGGCCCACCATGAAGGCTCGCTCTCGCACTTGCAAAGCGACCTGCGTCAACTCGACCGGTTGTTCCACCACATCGAGGAACTGGTGGACGAGATCGAGCATGACGCCGCGGGCTTGGGCGACGATCACCACGGACATTTCGGCAACTTTGGCGGCTACCACGGCCGGTACGGCGGCCACATCCACGGCAACACCCGCCACGTGCGCCGCATCTTAAGTGCAATGGAAGACACGCTCCACCACCTGCAAGACGACGTGCGGCAGTTGGCCCGCGCGGCGGAAGCCCATCGCCATCACGACCATCCTGGCCCGGTCATTCGCTTTAGCCGCCCCGGCTTCTCGTTCTGGCTGGGCCAATAAGTACAACGAGCGAGACGGTTCATTCCGGAAGGCCGCGTTGCTTGGAGCAACGCGGTTTTTTTCGTGCGCACTTCGCCCGCGGAACAGGCATTTTGCCTGCCAGAAATAGAGAAGCATGACAGGCAGGGCGCCTGCCCTACGGAAAACCCGCTCGAAAAGCGGTTTCTGGCAAGTTACAATCCATCGGCCGTGACGGATGGTTATCCGTCGCTCCGGAAGTCTCACCCGCAGAGCCGTGGGACGGAGCCTACCCCAAACCGTCTGCAAGATTTCGTCTTGCGCCCCCGCCTCACAAGGATCGCCCCATGTCGATGCTGTTGCCTTCGTTGACGATGTTTGTCGCCTTTGCGGCCGCGGGTGGAGAGGCGGGAACGCTGGCCACCTGGCAAGGCGAGATGACCGCCGAACGGACAGAACATAACGTGGGGCCTAAATCATTGACCCTGACGGTGTTGGTCGCCGATGCCGACGCGGACTCGACCACCTACCTGTGGACGTTGGCCGACAAGGGCCGCGGCGGGTTCCCTTGGACCGGACGCTTCGGCCAGTGGCGCGTGAGCCGAGATGGCCGCACGATCCGCGGCGCCGCGCCCTCGCTCTTGTTCGATCACGGCGAAGGTCTTAGCGAAGCGACCGTCGATCTCCTGTTCGCGCGGCCGGCCGACGAACTGCGCGAAGGCGCGTCATGGCGACAAGGGCAGTTGGAGTTCACGGTGGCCGAGGGCGCCGCGGTCGAAGGCCGCGATGCGTGGCGGGTCGAAGTCCGCGGCGCTTATGGCCCCAAGGGAGAGTTGTGGCTTGATCGGCAAAGCGGCAACCCTCTCGTCGCTACGCAGCGCTTGACGCTGGGACAAGGCAAGCCCTTTGGCGTGCAACTGAAGCTCAAGAACTCCCAACTGGCTTCGGAGGAGCAAGCGGCGAACATTGTGGCGGCCTTTGAAAAATGGACTGCGCTCCGCGACGACCTGAAACTTGAACCCGGCGCGCGGGAAGCGGCGTGGGACGAACCGCAGTTGACCATACTCAAAGAACAACTTCCGCTTGCCGTTGCCGCCGCCAAGGGTACGCCGCTGGCGGCGATTGCGGCCGAAGCCGAAGACGACCTGCGGTTGCAAAGCGGCCGCTCGGGCCGCGTGGCGGCGATGCGCACCAAGCTCCTCGACCGGCCGGCGCCCCACTTTGAGCTACAAGGCATGCGCGGCGAAAAGCTCGCCAGCGGCGATCTGGCCGGCGCGGTGACCGTGCTGCACTTCTGGGAGTATCGCGATGCGCCGCTGGAAGAACCGTATGGACAAGTCGGGTATCTTGACTTCCTCTATCGCAAGCACAAGGAAGCCGGGCTGAAGGTGTTTGGCGTCTCGGTCGATGAGCGTTTTGCCGACCGGAATGCGCGGGGTCAGGCAATTTCCAGCACCCGCAAGCTGCGGGCGTTCATGAACCTGAGCTATCCGGTGTACTTGGACGACGGCGCCATGCTCAAGCGATTCGGCGATCCCCGCGCCGCGGGCGGCAAGCTGCCGCTGTTCGTGATGATCGGCGCCGACGGCAAGGTGCTGCACTACCACGCCGGCTTCCACGAGGTAGACCGCGACCTGGGGTTGAAAGTGCTTGACGAGGCCGCCGCCAAGGCGCTCAAGCCGTAAGTCTTACTCCCGAAACTCCGCCTCGGACTGCCGGCGTGAAACCGCAAGTGATCTCGCTTGCGGTTTCACAACGTCACGCATTCCAACGCGACGTTCCGAGATTGGAAGCAACGAACGGCCCAGCCGAACGCTACGACTGCTTCTTTTGCTCCTCGGGCGGCAAGAGCGCAAAGCGGATACGGAAGGGCTTTCTGCCGTCGCCGACGGTGGGGGAGTAAATGCTTTCGATCTCGGCCCGGAACGCGGCGAGGGTAGCGAAGCCGTCGCGCACCGCGTCTTCCTCGGTCAGGTCGTCCAACGCCACCTGCTCGACCGACTCGATCCGAATGTACCCCGCGCCGGGAATATAGCTCCGCTGCCCGGCCCGCATCATCCGAAACTTCCACAGCCGGATCGTCTGCGTCTTGGTCCCCTGGCGAATCGCTTCGAGGAATTTCTTCTTGAACAGCAACATGCGTCAGGATTCCAAGAGAACAAAACCACGGAGACACGGAGAAGAAAGAAGGTATTGAGCAAATAACATGGCCCAATGAAAACACTGTTGTTACTGAATTTTTCCTCTCTTTTCCTCTCCGTGGTTAGCTCCCTCCTCACGGCGGCAAGAGCACCTTCCCGGGGTTCAGCAGGTTATCAGGGTCAAGAGCCTGCTTAATGGCCCGCATTACGTTCACCGCCTCGCCGTGCTCTTGAACGAGGAATTCGCGTTTACCTAGCCCAATGCCGTGCTCGCCGGTGCAGGTGCCTTCCAGTTCCAGGGCCAACTCTACGATCCGGTGGTTGAACGATTGCGCGGCGGCCAGTTCGCTTTCGCTGTGGGGGTCAATCATCAGAAGCACGTGAAAGTTGCCATCCCCCACATGACCAAAGAGCGGGGCGGGAAACGGCGCGTCACGCAACAGAGCCTTCGTTCTTAAGATGCATTCGGCTAGTCGCGAGATAGGCACGCAAACATCCGTCCCGTAGGCGATTGAGCCGGGCCGCAGCGCGAGCGCCGCGTAGTAGCCGTCGTAGCGAGCTTGCCAGAGCCGGTCGCGGTCGGCCTTTTCGATGGCCCATTGAAACTCGCTGCCGCCCCGGCGGGCGGTGATTTGTTCCACTTTCCTCGCCTGCTCGACCACCGCCGCCAGCGAGCCGTGGAACTCGAAGAACAACGTCGGCGCCGCCGCGAAGGGCAAGTTCGCATAGCGGGCGATGGCGGCCATTTGCACTTCGTCCAAGAGTTCGATGCGCGCCATCGGCACGCCAGCAGCCATAATTTCCATGACTGCGTTGACGGCGGCCTCGATCCCCGCAAAGCGGCACACGGCGGCGCTGGCCGCCTCGGGCAGGAGCGCCAGCCGCAAGGTGGCCTCGGTGATCAAGGCCAGCGTGCCTTCGGACCCGACCAGCAACCGCGTCAGGTCGTAACCGGCCGACGATTTTCGCGCTCGGCCGCCGGTGCGAATCACCCGGCCATCGGCCAGCACCGCGGTCAGGCCCAGCACGTTATCGCGCATGGCGCCGTAGCGCACGGCCGATTGCCCCGAAGCGTTGGTTGCGCACATCCCGCCGAGCGAGGCGTCGGCGCCGGGATCGACCGGAAAGAACAAGCCCGGCGCGTGCTCCTCCAAATGCCGGTTGAGTTGCTTCCGCGTGACGCCGGCTTGGACGGTGGCGTCTCGGTCGCGGGCGCCAACACGCACGATGCGGTTCATCCGTCGGACGTCGATACACAAGCCCCCCTGGGTAGCCACCACCCCGCCTTCAACCGCCGTGCCAGTTCCAAAGGGAATGATCGGCGTGCGGTGCGCGGCGCACACCTGTACGATTCGCGCCACGTCCTCGGTGCTTTCAGGGTACGCCACTGCCTCGGGCGGTTGCGGCCGATGGCGGGAAACGTCATGGCTATGCTCGGCCAACACGTCGGCGTCGGTCGAAAGGCGGTCGCCCAGCAGGTCGTGCAGAACGGGTATCCAGGCGGGGGTCATACGTTCATCCACCGTGGCGAGAAGTCTGGTCATTTCACAAAAATCGCCGTTGTTATACCATGAGGCAAGGGGAAAGCGCGCTGGTGTAAATTCACGAAAACGAGCGTTCCGGGCGAGCGAAAGAGCTGAAGAGCGACAAAGAGTTCTGTGTGTTCCGCCGGGAGGGATAACCCTGTCCCTCCCGCGGCAAGCGAAGGAGTAACGAGGGATGAGTTCCACACGTCGGCCGCCGGGGCCAAAAGGCCATTGGCTGTGGGGGCACGTGGGCGAGTTGCGGGGCGACATGCTGGCCTTCTTCACGCGCTGCGCCCGGGATTACGGCGATGTGGTCTGGCTGCGGTTTGTCGATCGCACGGCGGTGCTGGTGTCGCACCCCGACGCGATCGAGCAGGTGCTAGTTCATGACCATCGCAACTTCACGAAGAACTACGCCCTGCGTTTCCTGCGGCCGGTGCTAGGGCAAGGGCTGCTCTTGAGCGAAGGCGAACTCTGGCGCCGGCAGCGGCAGTTGGCGCAGCCGTCGTTCCACCGCGAGCGGGTCGAGGCGTTCGGTCCGCTGATCGTGGCCGAGGCCCAGCGGCTGCGCGATTCGTGGTCCAAGGGACAAACCATCGACCTGCACGCCGAGATGGTCAAGCTGACGTTGGCCGTGGCCGCCAAGGCGCTTCTAGGCGTCGAACTGGGCGACGACTACGACACCGTCTGCCGGGCGCAACTGGCCATCTTGGAGCATTTCCGCCGCCGGTGCGAAAACACGATCCGCCCGCCACTGTGGGTTCCCACCGAGAACAACCGCCGCTTGCGCGGCGCGGTTCGCGACCTGCGGCGCTTGATCCACCGCATTATTCAGGAGCGGCGCGCCTCGGGACAAGAGCGGGACGACGTCCTCTCCAGGCTGCTGCAAGCCCGCGACCAGGCCGACGGCCAGGGCATGAGCGACCAGCAGTTGCGCGACGAGACCATGACCATGCTCATGGCGGGGCACGAAACCACCGCCAACGCATTGACCTTTACTTGCTGGCTGCTGGCCGAACATCCCGAAGTGGAAGCAAGGCTGCTGCACGAGTTGGATGAGCAACTAGGCGGTCGGCCGCCGACCGTCGCCGACTTGCCGCGGCTGTCGTACTTGGACCAGGTGCTCAAAGAGTCGCTGCGTCTCTACCCGCCGGCCTTTGCGGTGGGGCGCCGCGCGATTCACGATTGCCAGATTGGCGGTTATACGATTCCCGCCAAGACCAACGTGCTGGTTTCGCAATGGGTGGTGCATCACGACGAGCGCTGGTTCGACCGGCCGGGGGACTTCGACCCCGACCGCTGGACGCCGGAACGCGCAGAGCAGTTGCCCAAATACGCGTGGTTCCCCTTTGGCGCCGGTCCTCGCCGTTGCATTGGCAGTTCGCTGGCGATGCTTGAAGCCAGCCTTGCGTTGGCGACAATCCTGCCCACCGTAACGCTGGAACGCCTCGACCCGCGTCCGCTCCAGCCGTGGCCCACCGTCACGCTCCGGCCCACTGGCAACGTCCAGGTCCGCATCGCCCCCCGTGTGCCAGCGCTGGCGAAGTGAAGGCAGGTCACGCGCTTCGCAAGTGACCGGCTTTGTAGCGGCGGCGGGACGCCGCTACGGGCTTGCGTCGATCAATGGCCACTTCCTTCGCTCTTCAAACACGTCGTAGAGCGTGAAGAGGGTTTCGCGGAGATCGCCAGGGCGGGCGGCAAAGCAACGCTCCACGTCCTGCGATGAGATCACATCGGGCCAGCCTTCCAGCAGTTGGGCCGCGATGCGCTGGGCCAGTTCCGCCGTGGGCCGGGTGACGTAAACATCGGGCAGCCCCAGATCGCAATGCGTGGTCGCCAATAGCCCCCATCCACGTTGTCGGCAGAGCCGCGATAGGCGCCACCGGCTCCACCAAGAAAGCTGCTCCCAGCCGTCGATGACCACCTGCGTGCGAGTGTCCCGCGCCAGGCTCGCTGGGCCGGTAATCGGCAGACGACGCTGTCCCTGGCGTAAGGTAAAACTTTTGACGCGCCGCCCGGCTTTTTCCAGACGCGGCAGCAAGGCGGCCAGCAGCGTCGATTTACCGGAGCCGTGGGGTCCGCGAACCTGCCCCCACCACGATTTTTGCTCTAACAGCGAAAGACAGTCGTCGAGGGACTCGCCGGGCCCGAATAGGAACTCCACCGCGCCGGGACGAATGCGACTACTGGAAAAGGGGTTATCCGTGCTGGGCTTGGGAGACATCACTCGACGCCGTCGAATTCGAGTCGTCCTAATCGGGGCGACCGTTGGGGTTTTCCTTCTCCTGGCGGGCGGCCCGCAATGGCGCCAGTTGAAACGGCATCTCGTAGGAAAGTTCTTTGCCCCGCTTCAGGAACAGTCGCACGCGGACGCACCAGCGAATCTTGACGATCTCGCCATCGTAGGTGCTGGGGCTTTTCGGCAGGATTGTTTTGAGCGTGAACTGTTGGCGAAATTCATCCTCGGGGGAGCGCGGCGTGCGGCGCTCGAAGTAGTGAATGCCCAGGTCCACGTCCCCTTTGCCGTCGGTATGCCAGAGCACCGACGCTTCCAGCGCATGGATGTCGTCCGGATCGATGGCGTCGATCTGGTACTGACATTCCAGTTCATCGCCCGGCTGATACATCGGGCGCTGGCGGCGAATGTGGATGCTGATGAGCGGCTCCATGACGATGGCGCGGCTGGCAAAACGCGGCGGAGTCAAGGCTCCGGGGATGAATCGGGATACAGCAGGATCGGAAAGCATCGTTCAAATCGAGGCCAGCCTTCGGCCTCCCCCTCGACGACCAGTTTCCAGCGGATGGCGTTGTGTGATGATTGGAACGAGTGCATCGCGTCGCCGGGCGCCTGGAGCGTCGAACGGTGTTCGTACGGCGCCTCGGGGCGAACCGCCACGTTCTCGTTCCGGAACACGGGTTGCCGGCGCACTTCGCGCCGCTCGGTACGCACGTTCGTGCCTTGATGAAAGATAGCTTCTTCCTCGCAAACCAGCGAGACCTCCAACGACCGGATTGCGTGCCGCCCGCGCTGGAGCAGCCAGATTTCGTACTGCCGGCCGGGTTGGAGCGGCATGTCGGAAATTTCCATGCTGGTCGGTCCGATGCCGGTGGCGACGCGCAATTCTCGCAAGAAATAGTACATTCCCCACGCGCCCAGCACCACGAAGCCAATCACAAACACAGTTAAAAACCACAGCGGCTCGCCCGTGCGGTGACTGTTAATGGCGACAAAAATCAGCGCCACCCCCACCGCATTCCATACTAACCCCAGGATGGTGGCCAGCACCAACCCCCACGCCGGCGCCGAGGACGCCGGCAGACGGTACGCCAATTTCACGCCTGGGCTATTCGTCAGATCAGCGGGACGCGGCACGCCAGGATAGTCCCGGGCCGAAGAGCGCGACTCCCGCAACAATTCGAATTGTGAGGCCTGTTGGCGCAGCGCCGCCCGGCGTTCGGCCGAGGCGCCCACCTCGAGCACGGTCAGAATCACCCCCACGCCGCCAATGACCACCAAGGCCGCCAACACCGCCAACAGCAGCCCGAATGCCCAGCCCGTCAGCGGCGGAAGCACCGTGGGAGGGATTAACTCCCAGACCATCAGCAACCCCAGCCCCGCCGATCCGATCAGCACCAGGGTTCCATAGAAAAACGCCTCGCCCACCCCCGCCGCGACCGGCGAACCGGTGCGTCGGGCGCCGCGTTTCTTTCCGACTAAACGAAAATAGCGCGACAACGAAGGCGCCTCCTCTACGCGATTCCTAGGACTAGATTCCGTCATTGTACCGCGCGTGGGGGCGCAGTATGGTGGCATTTTGCCGAATCGAGCCGATTCCGACCAGCGGGCGTCGCCCCATTCCTCCCAGCACGATTGCCAACGCATGACTGGATCAACGCCCAATTGGGACCGCGGCGATTCGTCGCGTTTGACGGAAGAGTTGCAAGTCGAAAAGTCGAAGGTCGAAGGGGCAAAAGTCGAAAGACAGAAAGCAGAAATCCAATCCCGCACTCCCCATTTGGAGTGCGGCGATTCATCGCCGCATTCTCCTTTTATTTTTTCGGGTGTCGGCCTGGCGAGTTTTTTTCTTCTCTTTGCTTTCGCTCCTGCGGCGTTTGCGGGCGACTGGCCACAAATTCTGGGGCCAAACCGAAACGGAATCGCGGTGGACGAAACGCTCCCGGACAAATTTCCCGAGGGCGGACCACCCACTGCATGGGCATATCGCCTGGGTTCGGGATACGCGGGGCCCGTGGTGGCGGGCAAAACGGTCGTGGTGTTCCACCGCGTGGGAGATGTGGAGCGGTTGGAAGCAATCGGCGCCGCAAAGGGCAAACCGCTCTGGAAGGCTGACTTCCCCGCCACCTACGGAGGCGGCATCGACCCGGACATCGGCCCGCGCGCCGCACCGCTGATTCACGATGGCCGCGTGTATGCATTCGGCGCCGCCGCCGATTTGCACTGTGTGGACCTGGCGACTGGACGCAAACAATGGTCGCGCGCCGCCGGCGCCGATTATGGCGCGCAAGAAGGCTACTTTGGCGCCGGAAGCACGCCGATCGTGGCGGATGGGAAAGTGATTGTTAACGTCGGTGGGCGCCAAGGAGCGGGGATCGTCGCCTTCGCCCTCGACACGGGCAAAACCGTCTGGAAAGCGACCGACGAGGCGGCTAGTTACAGTTCGCCGACGCAGGCGGTGATCGATGGTCGGACGCACGTGATCTTTGTCACGCGACTCAATTGCGTCTCGCTTGATCCCGCGAATGGGCAGGTGCGGTTCCGCTTCCCCTTTGGCGCCCGCGGTCCGACCGTGAACGCCGCCACGCCGCTGGTGTTCGAGAACAACCGGCTGTTTGTCTCCGCCGCGTATGGCGTGGGGGCGCTGTTGGCCGAGATCACGCCGCAAGCCGCCAAGACGCGGTGGGCCAACGACGAGTCAATGTCGAGCCAGTACGCCACCTGCGTTTACCGCCAGGGCCACCTGTACGGCATCGATGGCCGCGAGGACTACCGCAACGGCAAGCTCCGCTGCATCGACGCCGCCACGGGCAAAGTGGCCTGGTCGGATGATGACTTCGGCGTGGGGCACGTGCTCTTGGCGGGCGACAAACTCCTGGCGCTCAAGACCACGGGCGAGCTTGTGATCGCTCCGGCGACGCCAGAGGGCTATAAGCCGTTGGCGACCGCCCAGGTAAACGATACTGGCGTGACCCGCGCCTTGCCGGCCCTATCGAATGGCTGCCTGTACTTCCGCGCCAACGACGACAACGCGGGCGTGCTAAAATGCGTGAGGCTGCGGGACTAGCCCACCAGCGATGATCTGAACCCGTGAGGAAGCGCTATGACCTCGCCCGTGAGCGCTACGATCGACGTGGAAGGCCAGGTGCATTACCTGCGCCAAGGCCCCGCCGACGGACCGGCGATTGTTCTTCTGCATGGGGCGAGCTTTACTTCCAAAACGTGGCGTGAAATCGGGACCCTGGACGCTTTGGAACAAGCCGGTTGGCGCACCTATGCTGTCGATCTGCCAAGCTACGGCGGTTCGGAGTCCAGCGCGGCCGATGCGGACGAGTGGCTGCGGAAGCTGCTTGACGCTTTGAAACTCGAACGGCCCGTGCTGGTCTCGCCTTCGATGAGCGGGCGCTACGCGCTGCCATTGGCCGTCAGCGATTCCCGCCGCCTCGCCGCGTTCGTGGCCGTGGCGCCGGTGGCGATTTCACAATACCGCCAAAAGCTGCCGCGGATCGAAATTCCCGTGCTGGCCGTGTGGGGCGAACGCGACCGCACCATCCCATTGGAGCAAGCCGACTGGCTGGTCAGCGCGGTTCGCCAAGGACGCAAAGTAATCATCCCCGGCGGCAGTCACGCGCCGTACATGAGCGATCCAGCCGCATTCCACCAGGCGCTGGTGGAGTTCCTGAATGAGTTGGGCTGAGAACGTCGCTTGCCTCATGTCCCGCAAATTGGGCGATGCGCTCTTTCGCCCGGCGCGGCGACGAGCTGGTTAAACCAGCAGGTGCAACAGCCAACTGGCCAGCCCCAGGGCCAGAAAGAAGCCGGAAGCGTCGGTGACGGTGGTCAGAATGGGCGCCGAGGCCAAGGCGGGGTCAAACCCCAGCCACTTGAGCATCAGCGGGATCGTGCCTCCCAGGCAGACCGCCGTCAAGACGCTGAGCGCCTGGGCGCAGCCAACCACCAACCCCAGGTACGGGTTCGCTTTCCAGAGGAAGGCGGCGAGAAACAGGATGAACCCGAGAATCAAGCCGTTAACCACGCCAACCGCGGCCTCTTTCACAGCCACCCAGCGTAACTCCTCGGGCTTGACCAGCCCTAGCGTCAGTTCGCGCATGGTGACGGCAATTGCCTGATTGCCCGCGTTGCCGCTCATTCCGGAGATGACTGGCAGAAAGACCGCCAGGGCAATCACCTCCTCCAGCGTGTCTTCAAACAGCGCAACCACGCTGGCCGCCACAAAGTTGAGCAACAAGGTAACCCCGAGCCACGCTAACCGCCCAAAGACGCGCGCCCTTAGCGGCATCGTGCGGAACTCCTCGCCCGCCACAATTCCGCTGAACCGCAGGAAGACTTGTTCCGCCCGCTCCACGGCGGCGTCCTCCACATCGCCACGGGTAACCACGCCGAGCAAGCGATTGTCCTCGTCCACGACGGGCGCCGCCAGGAAATCGTAATGCTCAAAAAAGCCTTTCAGATCATCCAGCCCCGCGTTGGCGCGCACCGTGGCGGGTTGGAGAAGCAGCGCGGCTTGCAGAGGCGCCTCGTCGGGTAAGAACATTAGATCGCGCAGTCTCGCTACCCCCAGCAGTTCTCCGGTTGGCGCCACCACGTACACGTATTGGACGTGAAACTGGGCGTACTGTTCGGCGTGGGTCCGCAAGTCGTGGACGACTTCCGCCGCACGCGCCGCATGCGGGTACGCCAAATATTCGGTGACCATCAGGCCGCCCGCCGTATCGGAGGGATAGTGGCGCAGACGGTTCACGTCGGCGGCTTCGTCCGGCGCCATGTAGGACAGCACGGCTTCGGCCTGGTGCGGTTCGAGGTGCGTTAGCACATCGGTTTGTTCGTCGCTGGGGAGGCAATCCAGAATGGGCGCCGCGACGGCCGGCGCCAGGTTCTCCACCGTGGCGGCCGAAAGCGCCAGAGGCATCTCGTGCAACAGGTGGGCCGCGTCGTCGGGCGTCAAAACGGCGAGAACCTGGGCCTGCTCGTCCACCGTCAACCGCGAGAAAGCATGTAGGGCCTCGCTGGACGACAACCCGCCCAGAAATTCCTGAAGCTTTTCCGACTGCGCCTTGGCGGCCAGCGCCCGTAGTTGTTCCGTTTGCGACGGGACATTCATAATTCACATTATGCAAAAACACGAAAAGGGCCTGTGGCGATGGTACTCTAAAATTTGCTTGGAAGGCGACAACCATCGATTCTTGCCGTGCAGGCGGCTAGAGTAATGGCGGCTTAAAAAATTGGAGTCCGCCGGTTTGAGCTTGAGACGGTCCCTTCGCATCGCGAAACATTGAAAGCGGGCCGGTCCTTGTCGCCAAGGAGTTGTCGCATGCGATGTTTCCCCAGAATGAAGCTCCTCGTCGCCTATCTGTTTGCATCGGCCTTGTTCGCGGACGAGCAACCGGCGGCGCCAGCGAATCCGGCGGCGCCGTTCCCCTATGTCTGGGCCAAGGCGTTCCACATCCTTCCCGAAACCACCACCGAGGAGTCCGGTTACTTCTCGCTTTGCGAAGGACACAACGGCAAAATTTATATCGGCTCGGCCGCCTACGGGCGCAACGCATACCTGGTCGAGTTCGATCCGGCGACCGAGAAGATGCGGATCGTGCTGGATACGCATAAAGTGGTCGGCCTGCCGCTGACCCCTACGGGTTACGCGGCGCAAGCCAAGCTCCACACGCGCAACTTTGTGGGGTCTTCTGGCAAAATCTACGTCGGCTCCAAGCAGGGTTACCCTTCTGCGGCCGAGCGGGCGGCGCTCCAACGCGGCGAAAAGATCCCGGTCTATCGAGGCGGCTACGTGATGGTCTACGATCCCGCGACCGACACGACCGAGAACCTCGGCATGCCTATGTCGCTCGACGAGCAGCAAGTGGCCGCCGGAAAAACGGAAGGCCAGGGGGTGATTGACGTGGCCGCCGATGAATCTCGCGGCCTGATTTACGTCATCACTTGCGAAGAGCAACACTGGATGCTCTACGACGTGAAGACCAAGAAGTATCGCGAGCTAGGCCCAATTCTGCGCGACCAGCCCAACACCCTGATCGACTCTCAAGGCCGCGGCACGGCGATTACCGCCGACTTCCAAGTCGCCCGCTTCAACCCGGCTACGGACCAGGTGACCGTCGATCCGCTGTTGGTCGCGGGCAAGCCTTTCGCCGATTACTTGGGCGCCAAGCGCGTGCATCCCGATTGGCGCCTTGCGCCCGACGGCCGGACTGCGTACCTGCAATTGCTTGACGACTTGCGCATGTTCCGCGTGGATCTCTCGTCCGCCGCCGGGCAACCGGTCATCGCTACGGACCTGGGCGAGCGCATCCAGGGCGAGCATCCCGACTCGCGCGGGTCGATCAGCCTGGGGCCCGATGGCCGTGTCTACTCGGCCGTGCGCATCGACAACAAGACCGGTTTTGGAACGGGCTACTTGCACCACCTGGTGCGTCACGATCCGGCCACCGGCGCCATGGACGACCTGGGCGTGGTGGCGGTCAAGAATCCCGATTTCTTCAACTTTGCCGCGGGGCGGACCAAGAACCCCGACGGCACGGAGCGCCCCATTCACGGCTACCACACGCTTCCCGACGGAACGCTCACTCCGCTGCACGTGATTATGGCGCTGATCGTCACGCGGGAGGGAACGCTCTACGCCACCACCATTTACCCGTTCACCCTGCTGAAGATCGAGACAGTCAAAGCCGTCCGGTAATGAATACTGCGGCCAACTCTACGGACCTGCGTCACAATCGCCGCAGTCTTGATCTACTCGCCTCGTGACGACGCTCTGCGTCGTCACGCAGTTCGGCGACGCTCCACGTCGGCCAGGCGGACCACACGCGGGGCTTTTGCGTCGTGGAGTGACCGCGTGATTTTCGGCGGCGCTCGCGCCGTCGCTACAGAAAGCTTCACCGCCTCAGGCCGTGGGAACGAGCGCGAAGCGGCGAAACTCGAAAGCCCACCGCTCCGACGCGGAAAGAATCGCTACTCTTCCACCGTCACCACCCGGTCTTCGGGATCGACGGTCAGAATCAGTCCGCGGAACTGCACTTCCTGCGGGACCGTGTTCGAGTGGAGTTGCAAGCCAATCGGGCCGCTCTGAATCAGATCCGGTTGTGGATCGCGCCAATCGGCCACTAGTTTCCCGTTGACGACATGCCGGATGCGATCGCCGATCGCGAGAATCTCCATCCGGTTCCAATCGTGCTGCTTGCCCGCGGCTTTGGCGCGCCCGTCGTCCCGGTAAATGCTGTTGCGGCGGTACAGGTCATAGAAGCCGTAGCCCGAGGGGAACATCACCAGGTGGCCTTGGTAGCTGTAGGGATCGCCGCTCTTCTCGACGGTCTGGCCCCACAGGGCGATGCCGGTATGCATTTCGCTCTCGGCTAGTTTGGCCTCGAAGATCAGCCGGAAGTTGCGGTGCTTGTCCTTTGTCACCAGATAGGTGCTGGCCTGGGGAGCGTTCTCTTTGGTGTTCTTGCCGATGATGACGCCATCGGTCACGGACCAGTATTTCTCGATTTGCCCCTCCCAGCCGCTGAGGTCTTTGCCGTTGAAGAGGCGGATTGCTTTTTCGCTCGTGGGAAGCTTGGAGATTTGCTGAGCACTCCAGTCTGCGTCATTCGGCGGGTCGGCCGCAGCCGCCACAGACGCAATTCCTATGACCACCACCCAAGTCAGCAGCACAGACCGATGCATGGCATTCTCCCAGGAAGAAGGTTCACCGACGTACGCACCAGTGTAGCCACACGGCGGCGCCGCCGCGATAAGCTGATGGCGGGCCGCCGTGGGGCAGGATTTCAGCTTGCCAAAACACAAACCATGGCAGGCGGGACGCCTGCCTCACGGCGAAGATCAGCACGCGTTGATCCAGTTCACAAACGCGTCATCGTCCACGTTCCGGCCGCTGAGGACCACCACCACATCGCCTTCTCCCGCCAAGTCAACCTGTCCGCCGAGCAGGGCCGCCACGGTAATCGCTCCCGAGGGTTCGGTGCGCAGACCATGCTGATCGTACAGCCAGCGCATTGCGGCTTGGGTGGCTGAGTCCGGGAGCGCCACGACCTGCTTTACCAGACGCTGCAAAATGGGCCAGTTGTGTTCGCCCACATCGTAAGACAGCAGGCCGTCGCAAATGCTAGTCGGCCGCGATAGTCGGATGCGCTCACCCGCGGCCAACGACTGTCGGAAGTCATCGGCGCCAGCGGGCTCGACGCCAATAATCCGAGCTTGCGGGAATCCGTCGGCAATGGCCACCGCGTGTCCCGCCATCAGTCCGCCGCCGCTGACCGGGCAGAAGAAATGAGAGAGCGAGCGTCCTTCCCGCTGCAAATCGCGCACAATCTCCAACGCTCCCACGCCGTTGCCGGCAATCACAAACGGATCATCATAAGGAGAGGCCTGGATGGCGCCTTCCCCTTTGGCAATCTCGCGCGTCAGCCGATCGCGTTCACCCGTTTCATGGTCGCGGGCAATGTCGTAGGTGCGGACCTGGGCGCCGAACGACCGGGTCCGCTCGAATTTCACGCGCGGCGCGGTGTCGGGCATGACCACGATCACGCGGCGGTTGAACCGCATTCCCGCAAAGGCGATTCCCGAGGCGAAGTTCCCCGACGAATGCGCCGCGACGGGACGATCGCCGATGCGCGCCAGGTTGTTCGCCATCCAGTTCAGCCCGCCCAGCAGCTTAAAGGAGCCGGACGGCGTCCAGCCATAGTCTTTCAGCCACACTCGTCGCTGCGCCGGCAAGCCCAGCTCGCGCTCCAGTGCGTAGGAGCGAATGAGCGGCGCGGGCGAGACATGCTCGCGAATCACGCCTTCCGCGGCGCGAACGTCCTCGATCGTAACCACGCGAACAGACATGACAAACCTTTCAAGGCGACAGGTCGGCTGGTAGAGGCGCCGTTTGTTAATTCTTATCCTAACCCGAAGCGTAAGCGAGGACGGAAGTGCTGTCCTCGCCTACGCTTCGGGTTAGGATGGGCGAGGCGGCAATCTCCCAAATCGCCAAACGGCGCCACTACCCGTCGGCTACTTTCGTGAAGAATCGTCGGCGATCCGTAGTTCTCTCGCTCGCCAATTGTTCCAAGGCGCGCTCGTTGCCACAAGCTGACCTAACGCCATTCTTTGGCCCAGCCGCGGGCATGGTGCTGGCTGCGGCTGCGCCACTTGCGGAGCCGGGAATGTGCAAATTCCGTGGGTAGCGGCTCGTAGGGCTGAGAGGCCGTGAATCTTTTCGTCGCGGCGGCGCGAACGCCGCCGCGACGACGATGTGACAAACATTCACAACCGCTCAGGAGAACACGCCCCCTTCGGCCGCCAGGCGCAAGTCGGCGGCCGGCGTCAAACTTGCGACGTCTTGCGGCGCGCCGCGGGTGGATTGATAATGGCGCGCATGTTATTCAAAAAATCCCAGCCACATCTGGACGCAGCCCGCGACGAGTTCCACGAGGCGCGCGCGGCGCTGGAGGAACAATTCTTCCAAACCGCGGCCGCCAGCGGTCGGCCGCGCGGGCTGCGGTGGACCGATTGCCGCTTTCATGACGAGCCCGTCTTTGCACAGGAGCGGCCCAGCGGGCGCCTTCAGGCCCTGGTGGGAGTTTCCATCTGTTTCGAGGCGATTGAAGGGGGCGGTATGGAGGACGTGGAAGCGGTAAGCAACGTCCGCGCCGCCACGGCGGTCTTTCGGTATGACGTAGACCACTGGACCACCGATGGCCGGGCGGTGTTCAATCTCGATCCCCAGCAGACGATCGCGCATTTTCGCCTGACGCCGCTGGATGCGCCATAATAGCGCGTGGTCTTTGAAGGAGCCGCTCCCCCATGACTGAAATGACTGGCGATTCGTCTCGACCCGAGCCAGAGAAACCCACCGCGGCGTGGGACTTTCGGGACGCGGTGTATCCGGCCAAACCAGTGACGTTGCCGGGTTATCGTCCCGGCGGGCTAACGGCGGTTTGTATCCTGGCCATCATCCTGGGGGCGCTGGGCTTTCTGGCGGGAATCTCCAGTCTGGTGATGAGTGTCGTAGGGAACCAGGCCCAGCAATGGCAGCAACAGTGGGGCATGGCGGGCAGTCCCCCCGCGATGCGCGACGTGCAAGCCGAAATGAACGCCAAGACCATGGCAATTGTCGATCGTTTTCGGCTGGTGAACATCGCCTTCGCTCTCTTCCAACTGGCCGTCACCGCCGCCTTGGTGGTTGGCGGCGCGCGGGCCTTGAAGCTGAACGAGGCGGGACGCAAGCTCCTGTGGGCCGCCTGCGCCGTGGCGATGGTGTTTGAACTGGGCCGGGCGGTTCCCCAAGTGCTAATGCAATTGGAGAACATGGCTGTTATGGAGGATTACATGCCGCGGCTGATGGAGGCTTCGGCGCCGGGGCCTCAGGCCAAGCAGGTGGCCGCCTTTGGCGCGATGATCGCACGGTTTTCGGTCATCATGGGCTGGGTCGTGTTTGCCGGATGGCTGATTCTCAAACTGGCGTTCTTTGGCGTGGCGTTCTATTACCTCGGGCGGCCCAAGACGAAAGCCTTCTACACCTCTTAGCGGCCGCACATCGCCTCAAAAGGCGACCTCCACTGCACACCGCTTGGGCAGATTCTTGCCAGATGAATGTAAAGATGTCTGCTTGCAAACCAGCCCACGTGGTCTTTTCCCAACCAATACGCGGTTTGTACCAGTTCTAGCATGTCTGGCGCGCCGGTTGCACTAGATGCACGATATCGGAGCCCTCCCTTTTTCTCCTTCGGAGCGTATTGCGACATGCCGGCAATTCTTACGTGCGACACGGATAATGACCTTAAGCGCCGGATCATTAACTTCCTTCACCAACGTCACGTGCCGAGCCTGCGAACGATTGATGTTGACGTCGATCAGGGTGTGGTGACCATGCGAGGCCATGTCAACTCGTTTTACCACAAGCAACTGTGCCTCAACTGCTGCCAACGTGTGGCGGGCGTGGTGCGCTTGGTTGATGAAGTCGAGGTGGAGTAGCAATTCGCCCGACACGCAAGGAGCCTCTAGGCGCCGAATTGCCCATTCGGCGCCCTTCGCTTGCTAGCCCGACGCAAGTTCTCTCCCTCCGCCTCTCCGGTCTGGCTTTAGCTCAATTTCCCCTGAGCCACCCCGCGCGATGTGGCGTCCTGTCCGACAGACACCTTGCTCCTGTGCGAGCAAAAACGGCACGCAAGTTGCTTGGTGTCAATGCGACTGCTGCTCAAGACGCCATTTTTGCAGTTTGGGCGACTTTTCATCGAGACGCTCCTTCGGAACGAAGGCAAGCTCATGGCCCGCAGCTTTTTTCAACTAGTCGAAGCCTTGGAGCGTCTCCAGGCCGAGACCCCTCATCGCTGTAGTTGGCGCCCTCCGGCCGACGTTTATCGGACGAGCGACGGGTGGTTGGTGAAATTTGATTTGGCGGGTGTCGATCCGCACGAAGTGCAGTTGGTCGTGCGAGGCTCCCAGTTGACCGTCGCCGGAGTCCGACGCGACGCGATGGTGCAGGAAGGGTTTGCGTCTTACTCGTTGGAGATCAGTTACAACCGCTTCGAGCGCGCCTTGGAGTTGCCGTTCGACGCACAAGACATGACCATCGAAACCGAATACCGCGACGGCATGTTGCTGGTTCGATTTCATCACGCGGAAGACAAAACATCCCCGCGCGGGGAGGCGCCCCATGAGTGAAGCCCACAAAAACAAGACCCATGTGCTGCCGGTCCTGCCGATTCGCAATACGGTGCTCTATCCTCAACTGTTGATGCCGCTGGCCGTGGGGCGGCAAGGTTCGGTGGCGGCCGTCGAAGCGGCAATGGCGGGCGAAGACAAGGCCCTGCTGGTCGTCACTCAAAAGGACGGCGCTAACGATCATCCCACGCGCGACGATCTGTACGACTACGGCACGACGGCGGTTATCAAGCGCGCCGAGCGAAGCGGCCAAACGCTGCACTTGATTGTCCAAGGCGTGGAGCGCGTGCGGCTGGGCGAAGTGGAGCAGTCCGAACCGTACCTCAAAATCTCCGCCGAGGAATCGCCCGTCGTCAAGCGAGAAGACGACACCGAGTTGGAAGCGTTGCACCGCGCGGTCGTGGATCAAGCCGAAAAAATCGCGGAACTGTTGGAAGGACAGGCGCCGGTCGCCGTGGCGCAGATGCTCCACCAGATTGAAGACCCGCTGCAACAAGCCTACATGCTGGCGTCGCTTTTGGGTTTGGATGGTGAAAAGGGGCTGGCGCTGTTGGCCGCCTCGACCTACAAAGAGGCGCTGTCCCACGTTCTGGAATACTTGGCGCATGAGTTTCAGGTGCTGGAGCTGCGCAAGAAAATCGCCACCCAGGCCGAGTCGGAGATGAGCCGCGAGCAGCGCGAGTACATCCTCAAGCAGCAACTCCGCGCCATTCAAGAGGAACTAGGGGGCGGCAATCCCGAACAAGAAGCGGCGGCCGAACTACGCCGCCGGATGCAGGAAGCCGAACTACCAGACAACGTGCGCCAAGAAGCCGAGAAGGAGCTTGCCCGGCTGGAACGGATGTCGCCTAACGGCTCCGATTACCAGCTTGTCCGCACGCATCTGGAATTAGTGCTGGAATTGCCCTGGAGCAAGGCCACCGAAGACAACCTCGACTTACAGCGGGCCCGCGTCATCTTGGACGAAGACCACTTCGACTTGCAGGAAGTCAAAGATCGGATCATCGAGCATTTGGCGGTGATGAAGCTCAACCCCTCGGCCAAGGCGCCGATCCTGTGTTTTGTGGGACCGCCGGGTGTGGGCAAGACGTCGCTCGGACAGTCGATTGCGCGGGCGCTTGGCCGCGCTTTCGAGCGGATTGCATTGGGCGGTCTCCACGACGAGGCGGAGTTGCGCGGCCATCGTCGCACGTACATCGGCGCCATGCCGGGACGGATCATCCAGGCGATCCGCCGCGCGGAAGTGAAGAATCCGGTGCTGATGCTCGATGAGGTTGACAAGCTCGGGCGCGACTTCCGCGGCGATCCGGCCGCCGCGCTGATGGAGATTCTCGATCCCGCGCAGAACGTCGAGTTCCACGACAATTACCTTGACCTGCCCTTTGACCTGTCCAAGGTGTTTTTCATCTGCACCGCCAACACGCTGGACAACATTCCCCGGCCGCTGCTGGATCGGATGGAATTGCTGCGCTTGGCCGGCTACAGCGATGAAGAAAAACGGCAAATCGCCCGCGCGTACCTTGTCCAACGGCAAGTGCGGGAGGCAGGACTCACGGACGAACAGATCACCATTCCCGACGAGACGCTGCGATACGTGATCCGCCGCTACACTCGCGAGGCGGGGGTGCGCGAACTGGAACGCATGCTAGGACGCATCACCCGCAAAATCGCCACCCGGTTTGTCGAAGGACGCACCGAGCCGGTCACGGTGGCGGCCGACGACTTGGGCGATATCCTCGGTCCCGAACGCTTTATCCCCGAGAAACTGCGCCAAAAACTCCCGCCGGGCGTGGCGGCGGGATTGGCTTGGACTCCGGTCGGCGGCGAGGTGCTCTACGTGGAAACGGTGCTGATTCCCGACTCGCGCGACCTGGCGATCACCGGCCAACTGGGCGACGTGATGCAAGAGTCGGCCCGCACGGCGCGCGCCTACATCCTTTCGCGCGCCGAAGAGTTGGGGATCGACCGCGAGCGAATCAAGACGCACGGCGTCCACCTGCACGTTCCCGCAGGCTCCACGCCCAAGGATGGCCCCTCGGCGGGCATCACGATCGCTACCGCGATGGCGTCGCTGTACGCGGGCGGCCCGGTCCGCAGCGACACGGCGATGACGGGCGAAATTTCCTTGAGCGGCCTGGTGCTGCCAGTGGGCGGCATCAAAGAGAAGGTGCTGGCCGCCCATCGCGCTGGCATGAAGCGCGTGATCCTGCCGCACGAAAACGAAAAGGATTTACGCGAACTACCGGACCACGTGCGTCAATCGATGGAGTTCATCGCGGTGGAACATCTGGACGAAGTGCTGGCGGCCGCCATCCCGGAAGTCGCCAAAGCCGCTAACGTTGCGGCGACCTTGCCATCCTAATCCCACCCTCGCGTGTCGCCATGTTGCGCCATCAGCGCCGGGGCGTTTGAGCGTGATGAACTGGCGCAACTTCGCCAATTGTTGGAACAGC